>JAESGS010000187.1_pt1 | contig 84422 bp, 87 predicted proteins | sample 9269761 | NCBI WGS metagenome assembly JAESGS01 (sample SAMN15741799, study PRJNA653493) | algae metagenome | isolation source: Cyanosarcina radialis HA8281-LM2 and co-occurring heterotrophs from damp... | place: USA: Makauwahi cave, Hawaii | collected 2011-01-06 | reverse complement strand
TCGGGATCGGTGTTCTTCTGCACCAGGAAGAATTCCAGTTCCGGTGCCACCACCGGGCGCAACCCTTCCTTCTCGTACGCGGCGAGCACGCGCCGCAGCACGTTGCGCGGCGCCAGGTCATGCGGCTTGCCGTCCTTGGTGTGGCAATCGTGGATGACCTGCGCGGTGGGATCGGTGGCCCACGGCACCATGCGCACGGTGTCCGGGTCTGGCCGCAGGAACATGTCCGAGTCCGACGGCGACGTCAGTTCGTAGTAATCGTCCGGGTAGTCGCCGGTGACGGTGGTCGCGAAGATGCCCTCGGGCAGGCGCGTGCCGTAGTCATGGCTGAACTTGTCGGCGGGGATGATCTTGCCGCGTGCAATGCCGGTGATGTCGGGTACCAGGCATTCGACTTCGGTGATGCTGCGTTCCTTCAGCCAGCGCCGCAGCGAACTTTCCGCGGGCTCGGCGGCACTGGTCTTCTTTCGTTGGGTCTGTCGTTGACTCATGGTTCACGTCGCTGGTCGTTGCGCCGCGCGTGCGCGGCAGGCGTCGCCAAAGGCCTTGAAGATGCCCAGGTAGAACGGGTTTTCGGTGACTTTCCATTCCGGGTGCCACTGCACCGCCAGCATGAAAGCCGGCCCTTCGTGGCGGAACGCCTCGATCAGGCCATCCGGCGCGCTGGCTTCAACGACCAGGCCGTCGCCGAGGCGGCGCACGCCCTGCCCGTGCAGGGAGTTCACCACGGCGCTTCCACTACCGGCGACGGCGGCCAGCACGCCGCCGGCGGCCAGCGTGATGGCGTGCGCGGGACCGTACTGCACGTCGAGTGGCGCGTCCTTGTCCTCGCGGTGATCCATGAAGCCCGGCTGCTCGTGCACCTTGTGGTACAGGCTGCCGCCGAATGCCACGTTGACCTCCTGGAACCCGCGGCAGATCGCCAGCACCGGCACGCCCATCCGCACGGCCAGCGGAATCAGCGGCAGGTTGGTGGCATCGCGGCGCGGATCCAGCAGGTTGCCCTCGTAACTGGATTCGTCGCTGTAATGGTGCGGTTCGATGTTGCTGACCGCGCCGGTCAGGAGAAGGCCATCCAGTCCTTCCAGCAGATCCTCGAGCGGCAGCACCGGATCCAGCGTGGGCACCAGCAGAGGCAGGCAGCCCGCCCCATCGACCACCGCGCGCACGTATTTCTCGCCGACGGCGAGGAAGGGATGTGCACCGATTTGCTTGTGGTCGGTCGGTAGACCGACCCGCGGCAGAGGGGTCATGCAGGAAGCCCGAAGTGGCTTGCAGGCAAGTTAACCCGGCCGTTTTATTTTTACAACACGAGACGCCAGGAAGGCGTTTTTGGCGCTCATATGGTGCGGCGCGGCACCAATTTCGGGCAATTCGTCGACCTCCTGCAATTTTCGCGTTGAGTATTCTTGACGCCTCCCACCCTCTGCTAAGCTGCCCGCAGCCTCCAGGAACGCCACCATGCGCCCCGATTCCGCTGCGCCTTCCCTGCCTGCCGACGACGCCGCCACGCTGGCCTCGATTCCCGACTGCGAGCTGGTCGATCTGCTGCTGCCGGACATGAACGGCCTGCTGCGCGGCAAGCGCATCACCCGCGACGCCCTGGAAAAGGTCTACCGCGACGGCGTGTGCCTGCCCATGTCGCTCATCGCCACCGACATCACCGGCAACACGGTGGAAGAAACGGGGCTGGGTTACGACATCGGCGACGAGGATCGCGTCTGCCGCCCCGTGCCGGGATCGCTGCGCGCGGTGCCGTGGTCGCCCCGCCCCGCCGCACAGCTGCTGCTGGGCATGGAGGACGCGCAGGGCGGCATGTTCGAAGCCAACCCGCGGGAAGTACTCAAGCGCGTGCTGGCGCGCTACGCCGCGCGCGGCCTGAAGCCGGTCGTGGCGGTGGAGCTGGAGTTCTACCTGTTCGACCAGCGCCTGGATGACGCCGGCCGCCCGCGCACCTCGATCAACCCGGTGACCGGGCGGCGCAACACCAGCACGCAGGTCTACTACATGGAAGACCTGAACGACTACCGCGGCTTCACCGATGCGGTGGCGGCGACCTGCCGGGCACAGCGCATTCCCGCCGACACTGCCGTGGCGGAATATGCCCCCGGCCAGTTCGAGATCAACCTGAAGCACCGCGACGACGCGCTGCTCGCCTGCGACGATGCGGTCTACCTGAAGCGCGCCATCAAGGCCGTCGCACAGCGGCAGGGCCTGCAGGCGAGCTTCATGGCCAAGCCGTTCGCCGAGCAGGCCGGCAGCGGCCTGCACATCCATGCCAGCGTGCTGGACCGCGACGGCCGCAACATCTTCGCCTCGCCGCCCGAGGCGCCTGCCGATGCGCTGAAGCACGCCATCGGCGGCCTGCAGCGCAGCGACCAGGATTGCCTGCTGCTGTTCGCCCCGCACGCCAACAGCTACCGCCGCTTCGTCCTCAATGCGTTCGTGCCGTTGAACGACGTGTGGGGCTACAACAACCGCACCGTCGCCATGCGCATCCCGCACAGCGACGAGGCGAACACGCGCATCGAGCACCGCATCGCCGGCGCCGACGCCAACGTCTACCTGGTCACCGCCGCCGTACTGGCCGGCATGCTGCACGGCATCGAGAACGGGTTCGACCCCGGCCCGCCGATCACCGGCAACGCCTACGAGCAGACCGAGATCCGCACGCCGTTCTGGCGCGATGCCATCCGCGACTTCATGGCCAGCGACTTCATCCAGGCGCAGTTCGGCGAATCCTTCCGCCACATCTACGGCCAGCAGAAGCTCAAGGAGATGCACAGTTTCTACACCCAGGTCACCGACCTGGAATACGCCTGGTACCTGCGGGCGGTGTGATGGCACGCGCAGGCAACGTCTTCCACCACGTGCCCGGGCAGGCGGAGCGGCGATGACCGCGCGAGTCGCCCGCGACGCCTACCCGCCCAGCTGGTACGCCGCCAGCGCCACGCCCCTGCCGGAACAGCCTCCGCTGCAGGGACGCATCGACGTCGACGTCTGCATCCTGGGTGCCGGCTACACCGGCTTGTCGGCCGCGCTGGAACTGGCCGAAGCCGGCTACAAGGTGGTCGTGCTGGAAGCCGAACGCATCGGCTGGGGCGCATCGGGACGCAATGGCGGCCAAGCCATCGCCGGCTTCAGCTGTGGCGAAGCGAAGCTGGAGGCGCTGGTGGGTTTCGACGACGCCCGCCGGATGTTCGACCTGTCCCGCGAAGGCCTGCAGTGGCTGCGCGACCGCATCGATCGCCATGGCATCGCCTGCGACTGGCGCGACGGCCACGCGCAGGTGCCCATCAAGCCCCGCCAGGAACGCGAACTGCGCGCCGCGGTCGACGATCTGGCCGCGCGCTACGACTACCCCGTGCAATGGTGGAGCCGTGAACAGCTGCGGTCGCAACTGGCCAGCGACCGCTATCTCGGCGCCCTGTACGACCCCAACAGCGGGCATCTGCACCCGCTGGAATATGTCCTTGGCCTGGCGCGCGCGGCGATGGCGGCCGGCGTGCGCATCTTCGAGCACTCGCGCGTCACCGGACTGCTGCGCGGGCCGCAGCCTGTGATGAAGACGGCACAGGGCGAAGTGCGCAGCGACTTTGCCGTGATCGCGGGCAACGCGCTGCTGCGCGGCATCGCGCCGGAACTCGAGTCGCGGATGATGCCGGTGGGCACCTACATCGCCGCCACCGCGCCGCTGGGCGAGCAGCGCGCGCGCGCACTGATCCGCAACGACATGGCGGTGGCCGACACCAACTGGGCGCTGGACTACTACCGTCTGAGCCGCGACCACCGCCTGCTGTTCGGCGGGCGCGCCAGTTATTCCACCCTGCCGCCGCCCAACCTGCGCGGGGTGATGACGCGCCGCATGCACCGGGTGTTCCCGCAGCTGCGCGACGTGGGCGTGGAATACCTGTGGGGCGGCATGATCGACATCTCGCTGAACCGCGCGCCGCACTGGGGCCGGCTGACCCCGCAGGTGTATTTCGCGCAGGGTTTCTCGGGGCACGGCGTCATCGCGACCGGCCTGGCCGGCAAGCTGATCGCCGAGGCCATCCGCGGGCAGTCCGAGCGCCTGGACCTGTTCGCGAAGATCGGGCACCACCCCTTCCCTGGCGGGCGCGCCTTGCGCACCCCGCTGCTGGTGGCCGCCATGGCCTGGTACAAGCTGCGGGACGCCCTCTGGTAGGTCGGCACGCCGGGGGATATTTCGTGACGGCACTCTCAAGTTGCCCCTGGGCCGGCCGATAAACGGTCATGGTCCCTCTGCGGCGCTGCGCCAACACGCAGCCCACCACGCATGCCGACTCCGTTACGCGTTCCTCCCGCCACCGCCGGCAATGATCCGCTGCCCCAACGCGTCCTGGTGGTGGAGAACTCGCGCACGCACGCCCGCCTGATCGGCGAGGCCATCGAGCAGAAGCTGGCGCTGCCGGTGGCGTATGCCGCCACCCTGGCCGAAGCCCGCACGATGCTGGAGCAGCGGCAGGACTGGTTCATGGTGGTCACCAGCCTGGTGCTGGCCGACGGCAGCCACGACGACGTCGTGGAGTTCTTCCTGTCGCGCGAACTGCCCACGGTGGTGGTCAGCGGGGTCTATGACGACGCCATGCGCCAGCAGGTCCTGCGCCGGCAGGTGGTCGACTACGTGCTGAAGAACACCCCCGGCAGCATCGATTACCTGGTGTGGCTGGTGCAGCGGCTCGAGCGAAACCGGCGCATCGCGGCCCTGATCGTCGACGACTCGCGCTCCGCGCGCCAGCACGCCGCTGCGCTGCTGGCGATGTACGGGTTCCGAGTACTGGAAGCGGCCGATGGCGAGGCGGGGCTGGCCATGCTGGACGCCAATCCGGACATCCGCCTGACGATCGTGGACGAGGAAATGCCGGGCATGAAAGGGCACGAGTTCACCCGCCGCCTGCGCGCGCGCCATGCCCGCGACCATCTGGCCATCATCGGCATTTCCGGCACCAGCGACGCCTCGCTGGTGCCGCGCTTCCTGAAGAGTGGCGCCAACGACTTCCTGCACAAGCCCTTCTCGCGGGAAGAATTCTTCTGCCGCGTGTCGCAGAACATCGACCAGCTGGAACTGATCGGCACGCTGCAGGACTTGGCCACGCGCGATTTCCTCACCGGCCTGCCGAATCGCCGCCACTTCCTGTCCGAATGCCATGCGTTGCTGCCGAATACCCTGGGGCGGCAGCAGGCGGTGACCGCCGCCATCGTCGACATCGACCACTTCAAGCACATCAACGACACCTACGGGCACGAAGCCGGCGACCTGGCCCTGAAGGCGGTCGCGAATACCATCGCCCAGCATGCCGGCGCGCAGGATCTGGTCGCGCGGTTCGGCGGCGAGGAGTTCTGCGCGCTGGTGCCCTATCTGGGCGAAGGCGAAGCGGTGGAGTATTTCGAAAGCCTGCGCCAGCGGATCGAGGCGCTGCGGGTGGACGTGGGCGGCCAGGTGCTGCGCATGACGGTCAGCATCGGCGTGTTCCGCACGCGGTTCCCGGGGCAGACGCTGAACCACCTGCTCAGCGAGGCCGACCGCCGCTTGTATCTGGCCAAGGCGGGTGGACGCAACCGCGTGGTGTCGAACGGCTGAAGCGCGCCGTCAGGACCCGCCGCACCCCGCACTTGCGGAATCGCGCATGCGATGCGCTACCCGCGACGTGGCATGGCCAACAGCGCCACCAGCGTCAGCGTGGCCATGGCCGCCAGATACCATCCCACGGAGGCGAGCCCGTAGCTTTCCCCCAGCCGCGTGGCGATGTACGGCGCCGGCGATGCGCCCAGGATGCCGGCCAGGTTGAACGCCAGCGACGCGCCCGTGTAACGCACGGCGGTGGGGAACATTTCCGCCAGGATCGTCCCGCACGGGCCGTAGGTCAGCCCCATCGCACCCAGCCCGAGCGCCAGGAAGGCGAGCACGCCCAGGTCGCTGCCGGACTCCAGCAGCGGTGCGAACACGAACCCGAAGGCGATGATCAACAGCGTCGCCACGATCATCGCGTTGCGCCGGCCATAGCGGTCCGCATACAGCGCAGACAGCGGGATGGTCAGCGCGAAGAACAGCACGCCCACCATCTGCAGCAGCAGGAAATGCTCGCGCGAGTAACCGAGCTTGGACGTGCCCCAGCTCAGCGCGAACACGGTCATCAGGTAGAACAGCACGAACGTCGCCACCAGCGCGAAAGTACCGGTCACCCGCGCTAACGGATGTTCGCGCACCGCCGTCAGCATCGGCACCTTGACCCGTTCGTCCTTGTCCAGCGCCTTCTGGAAATCCGGCGTTTCGGTGATCCGCAGGCGCACCCACAAGCCGACGAACACCAGCACCGCGCTGGCCAGGAAGGGAATGCGCCAGCCCCACGCCAGGAACTGCGCATCCGTCATCACTTGCGTCAGCAACAGGAAGATGCCGGTGGAGCAGAGGAAACCGATCGGCGCCCCGAGCTGCGGAAACATGCCGTACCACGCGCGCTTGCCGGGTGGCGCATTCTCGGTGGCCAGCAGCACGGCCCCGCCCCACTCACCGCCCAGGCCGATGCCCTGCCCCAACCGGCACAGCGCGAGCAGCGCGGGCGCGACGACCCCGACTTGCGCGTAGGTGGGCAGCAGGCCGATCACCACCGTCGAGATGCCCATCGTCAGCAGCGCCGCCACCAGGGTCGCCTTGCGCCCCACGCGGTCGCCGAAGTGCCCGAACAACGCCGAGCCCACCGGCCGCGCGATGAACGCCAGCGCAAAGGTGGCGAACGACTGCAGCGTCGCCGTCGTCGGATCGCTCTGCGGGAAGAACAGGTGCGGGAACACCAGCACCGCCGCCGTGGCGTAGATGTAGAAATCGAAGAATTCGATGGTGGTGCCGATCAGGCTGGCGAACAGCACGCGGCCAGGGGAGTTGGTGGTCGTGGAGGCTGCGGCGGTGGCGGTCATGGACGGGCCGGTCGGAGGGACGAGGCGATTCTGGCAGAACTGACAAGGGGCTGTGGGAGCGACGTAAGTCGCGACCTCCGTCCGGCTTGGCGGACATCGTCGTCGCGACTGACGTCGCTCCCACAAAGCTTGATCAGCTCCCGAGGTTGATCCAGGTCGCCTTGATCTCGGTGTACTTGTCGAAGGCGTGCAGCGACTTGTCGCGGCCGTTGCCGGACTGCTTGTAGCCGCCGAACGGGGCCGTCATGTCGCCGCCGTCCCAGTAGTTCACCCACACGCTGCCCGCGCGCAGCCTGCGCGCCACGCGATGCGCACGGCTGATGTCGCGCGTCCACACGCCGGCCGCGAGCCCGTACTCGCTGTCGTTGGCCATGCGCAGGGCTTGTTCCTCGCTGTCGAACGCGATCACCGACAGCACCGGCCCGAAGATCTCCTCGCGGCTGATGGTGTGTTCGTGCGCCACGTCGTCGAACACCGTCGGCTCCAGGTAACAACCACCCGCCACCACCTCCGCCCGCTGGCCGCCCAGCACCAGGCGTCCGCCTTCGGCCCTGCCCTTGTCGATGTAGTCCAGCACGCGCCGTGTCTGCCCTTCGTCCACCATCGCGCCCATCGGCGCACCGGGGTCAAGCGGGTGACGCGGACGCATGCCCTTGCCGGCCTCGACCACGCGGGCGACGAACTCGTCCTTGATGGACCGCTCCACCAGCAGGCGCGAGGCCGCGGTGCAGACCTCGCCCTGGTTGTAGAAGATGCCGCCGGCCGCGGCCTTCGCCGCCACATCGAGGTCGTGCGCATCGGCGAAGACGATGTTGGGACTCTTGCCGCCGCACTCCATGTAGGCACGTTTCATGTTCGACAGGCCGGCGCATTGCAGCAGGCGCTTGCCGACCGCGGTGGAGCCGGTGAACACCAGTCCGTCCACGTCCATGTGCAGCGCCAGCGGCTCGCCTGCGGTCTTGCCGAAGCCCGGCACCACGTTGAGCACGCCCGGCGGGATGCCGGCCTCGATCGCGAGTTCCGCCAGGCGGATCGCGGTGAGCGGCGACTTCTCCGACGGTTTGAGCACGATGGAGTTGCCCATCGCCAGCGCCGGGGCCAGCTTCCACGTGGCCATCAGCAGCGGGAAATTCCACGGCACGATGGCGCAGATCACGCCCAGCGGTTCGCGCGTCACCAGGCCCAGCTCATCCGGGCCGGTGGCGGCGACCTCGCCATACACCTTGTCCAGTGCCTCGGCGGTCCAGCCCATGCAGCGGATGGTCGCGGCGAGATCGACGCTGCGCGCGTCGCCGACCGGCTTGCCCATGTCCAGCGATTCCAGCAGCGCCAGTTCGTCCGCGTGCTGCTCGATCAGCTGGGTGAGCTTGAGCAGCACCCTCTTGCGGTGGGTCGGGCGTGCACTGGACCAGGCGCCCGCCTCGAAGCTGCGACGTGCCGCCGCCACCGCACGGTTGATGTCTTCTTCCTGCCCGTCCGCCACCTGCCCCAGCACGCGCCCGTCGATGGGACTGATGCAGTCGAAGGTCTTGCCTGCGGCTGCGTCCACGTACCTGCCGTCGATGAACGCCTGCGTGCGGATCGACAGCGCATCGGCCATCGCCTGCCAGTCCTGTTGCGTGCGGGGATTGCTCATGGGGACTCCAGTTTGTGTTTTTACCCTTCTCCCAGCGGGAGAAAGGTGGCGCGAAGCGCCGGATGAGGGGCGGGCGGAGACGCGTGAGTCCGAATCAACTGGACTCCATCGCCCCTCACCCCTACCCCTCTCTCCCACGGGACTTCCTTCGGTCGCCGGAGGGAGAGGGGATCAAACGATCAAAACGTCGCCGGTGTATTGGCGCTGACAATCACGGCATCGGTGTCGCCGACATTGCGGAAGCGGTGCGGCGTCCGGCTTTCGAAGTAGTAGCCCTCGCCGGCTTTCAGCACGCGGACCTGCTCGCCGACGGTGACCTCGACTTCACCCGCGACCACGACCCCGCCTTCTTCGCCCTCATGCGCCAGCATGCTGTCGCCGGTATCCGTGCCGGGGGGCATGACCTCGCGCAGGATGCACATCTGGCGCTGCGGGCGGTGCTGGCCGACGAGGAAATAGTGGATGCCGTTGCTGCCCACGTCCGGAAGTTCATCGGCGACGTAGAACGGGCTGTCGGGCAACCCCTTTTCCAGGTCGAGGGTGAAGAAGTCGGCCAGCGAGATGGGAATTCCGTCCAGCACCTTCTTCAGCGAACTGACCGAGGGGCTGACCTTGTTCTGCTCGATCAGCGAGATGGTGCTGTTGGTGACACCCACGCGCTTGGCAAGCTCGCGCTGGCTGAGGCCTTTGGATTTGCGGACCAGTTGCAGGCGTGCACCGATGTCCATCACCACCCTTTCGGACGCTGGAAGTGTTGCGGGATACTTTACACCTCGTCGAGGCCCGTCGGGGAAGCCCCGGAGCCGTCGCTGCGGGAGGGACTTTGGCCAAGACGCCCTGATGGACAAGGCCCCGGGGCGGAAGCCGTCCCGCAGGAGCGAAACCATGGCGCCCGTCAGTTGTAAAGTTTTTTCAACGCGCTAAGCTGCACCCATCCGCCCCGTTCCCCTGGAGCCGCGATGAGCGCCGACGACACCTCCGCCGCCCTGGCCGACCACTACGCGCGCCAGAACCTGGAAGCGCCCGGTTCGCTGGACAACTTCTGGATGCCGTTCACCGCCAACAGGCAATTCAAGGCCAGGCCGCGCCTGCTCGCGAGTGCGTCCGGCATGTACTACAAGGATATCGACGGCAACGAGGTGCTGGACGCCACGGCCGGCCTGTGGTGCTGCAACGCCGGCCATGCGCGCCCGCGCATCGTGGAAGCCGTGAAGAAACAGATCGAGACGCTGGATTTCGCCCCCAATTTCTCCATGAGTTCGCCGCTGCCGTTCAAGCTGGCCGAACGCCTGGCCGAACTGACTCCCGGCGACCTCAATCGTGTCTTCTTCAGCAATTCGGGTTCCGAGGCGGTGGACAGTGCGCTCAAGATCGCGCTGGCCTACCACCGCGTCCGCGGCGAAGGACAGCGCACGCGCTTCATCGGTCGCGAGAAGGGTTACCACGGCGTCGGCTTCGGTGGCATCTCGGTGGGCGGCCTGCCGAACAACCGCAAATGGTTCGGTCCCGGGCTGCCGGCGGTGTCGCACATCCGCCACACGCTGGACGTGCCGCGCAATGCGTTCTCAAAGGGCCTGCCGCCGCATGGCATCGAACTGGCCGAAGACCTCGAACGGCAGATCGCGCTTTACGACGCATCCACCATCGCCGCGGTCATCGTCGAGCCGATCTCCGGTTCGGCCGGCGTGGTCATCCCGCCGCACGGCTACCTGCAGCGGCTGCGCGAGATCTGCGACACGCACGGCATTCTGCTGATCTTCGACGAAGTGATCACCGGCTTCGGTCGCGTCGGTCATGCGTTCGGCGCGCAGCGCTTCGGCGTGGTCCCGGACATGATCACCGCCGCCAAGGGCATCACCAACGGCTGCGTGCCGATGGGCGCGGTGTTCGCGTCGGACCGCATCTACGACGCCTTTATGACCGGCCCGGAGCATGTCATCGACATGTTCCACGGCTATACCTACTCCGGGCACCCGCTGGCCTGCGCCGCCGCACTGGCCACGCTGGACACCTATGCCGAGGAGAACCTGTTCGACAAGGCGCTCGAACTGGGCGACTACTGGCAGGAAGGCCTGCACTCGCTGAAGGGCCTGCCCCACATCGTCGATATCCGCAACTTCGGCCTGGTGGGCGCCATCGAGCTGGCCCCGCGTCCCGGCGCACCCGGTACCCGCGCGTATGACGTGTTCACCCGCGCCTTCCACGACGGCCACCTGCTGATCCGGGTGACCGGCGACGTCATCGCCCTGTCACCGCCGCTGATCGTGGAAAAGGAACATATCGACCGGATTGTGCAGATCCTGTCTGACACCATACGCGCGACCGCGTAAAATTACGGACCAACGGCACCAGCGCTCCCCACGCGCGAGCCCCATCCCGCTACTGGAGAGAAACATGCTGATTGGCGTCCCCAAGGAAATAAAGAACCACGAATACCGCATCGGCCTTACCCCGGCCGGCGCACGCGAACTCGTCTCCAATGGCCACCAGGTCATCGTGCAGCGCGACGGCGGCAAGGCCATCGGCCTGACCGACGAACAGTACGTCAAGGCGGGCGCGCAGATCGTCGACACGGCAGAAGAAATCTTTGCCCGCGCCGACATGATCATCAAGGTCAAGGAGCCGCAGCCGAACGAGTGCGCCATGCTGCGTCCCGGCCAGGTGCTCTACACCTACCTGCACCTCGCGCCCGATCCGGAACAGACCAAGGCACTGGTCGCCTCCGGCGCCACCTGCATCGCCTACGAAACCGTCACCGACCGCAAGGGCGGCCTGCCGCTGCTAGCGCCGATGTCGGAAGTGGCCGGCCGCATGTCGATCCAGGCCGGCGCGCACGCGCTGGAGAAGGCGCAGGGCGGTTCCGGCGTGCTGCTGGGCGGCGTGCCCGGCGTGAAGCCGGCGGAAGTGCTGGTGATCGGCGGCGGCGTGGTCGGCATCAACGCTGCGCGCATGGCGATGGGCATGAACGCGCACGTCACCATCCTGGACCGCTCGCTCGACCGCCTGAAGTATCTGGACGAGCTGTACGGCCACCAGCTGACCACGATCTATTCCACCCGCGATGCCATCGAGGAACGCCTGCCCGACACCGACCTGGTGATCGGCGCCGTGTTGATCCCCGGTGCCGCCGCGCCCAAGCTGGTCTCGCGCGATCAGCTGAAGCTGATGCGTCCGGGCTCGGTGCTGGTGGACGTGGCGATCGACCAGGGCGGCTGCTTCGAGACGTCGAAGGCCACCACCCACCAGAACCCGACGTACGAAGTGGACGGCATCATCCACTACTGCGTGGCCAACATGCCCGGCGGCGTCGCGCGCACGTCCACCTTCGCGCTGACCAACGCCACCCTGCCCTTCGCCGTGCAGCTGGCGAACAAGGGCGCGAAGCAGGCGATGCTGGACGACGAGCACCTGCTCAACGGCCTGAACGTGCATGCCGGCAAGATCACCTACAAGGCGGTCGCCGACGACCTCGGTTACGCGTACGCGCCGGCGCGCGAAGCGCTGGCGTAACCCGCTGTTCCTTCTCCCCGCAACTGCGGGGAGAAGGTGCCGAAGGCGAATGAGGGGCACGCCGGAGCCATCACCGCCTCGGCGATGACGACCCTATCAAGCGACTGGAAAAGCAACACTCGAAACACCGCGCCACGACTGAAGACAAGGGCTCCGTCGCCCCTCACCCGCCCTCCGGGCACCCTTTCCCCGCACGCGGGGCTAGGATTCCACCAGGTAGTCCGCCATGACTGAAGCGCTGCATCATTTCTTCAACGGACAGCGGGTGGAGGGCAGCAGTGGCCGCTTTGGCGACGTCTTCGACCCTGCCACCGGCACCATCACCGCACGCGTACCGTTGGCATCGGGCGATGACGTGAAGCAGGCGGTGGATGCCGCATCCGCTGCCTTCCCCGCATGGGCCTCGACCACGCCGTTGAATCGCGCACGCGTGATGTTCCGCTTCAAGGAACTGCTGGAAACGCACGCCGGCGACCTGGCGAAGATCATCACCGCCGAACACGGCAAGGTACTGTCCGACGCACGCGGCGAAGTGACGCGCGGGCTGGAAGTGGTGGAGTTCGCCTGCGGCATCCCGCACCTGCTCAAGGGCGAGCACTCGATGAACGTCGGCCGCGATGTCGATTCGTGGAGCGAGTACGCGCCGCTCGGCGTGGTCGCCGGCATCACACCCTTCAATTTTCCCGCGATGGTGCCGCTGTGGATGTTCCCGGTGGCGCTGGCCTGCGGCAACACCTTCGTGCTGAAGCCTTCGGAGCGCGACCCATCCGCCGCACTGTTCATGGCCGACCTGCTGAAACGGGCCGGGTTGCCGGATGGCGTGTTCAACGTCGTGCATGGCGACAAGGTGGCAGTGGATGCCCTGCTGGAAGAACCGCGCGTGCAGGCGCTGAGCTTCGTCGGCTCCACGCCGATCGCCGAATACATCTACGCGCGCGGCAGCGCCAACGGCAAGCGCGTGCAGGCACTGGGCGGTGCGAAGAACCACATGGTCGTGCTGCCCGACGCCGACCTGGACGGCGCCGTCTCTGCCCTGCTCGGTGCGGGCTATGGTTCGGCCGGCGAACGCTGCATGGCCATCTCGGTCGCTGTCTGCGTCGGCGATGCCACGGCGGATGCGCTGGTGGCGAAACTCGCGCCCAAGGTCGCCGCGCTGAAGATCGGACCCGGCTGCCAGGATCCCGAGATGGGCCCGCTGGTCACCGGCGCGCACCGCGACAAGGTGCGCGGCTATGTGGACGCCGGCGTAGCCGAGGGTGCGCAACTGGTGGTCGATGGGCGCGGACTCGTGGTGGACGGCCATGCCAGTGGTTTCTTCCTCGGCGGCTGCCTGTTCGACCGGGTGACGGCGGACATGACGATCTACCGCGAGGAGATCTTCGGCCCGGTGCTATGCGTCATGCGCGTGCCCGATCTGGACGCGGCGCTGCAACGGGTCAACGAGCACGAATATGGCAACGGCACCGCCATCTTCACCCGCGACGGCGGCGCGGCGCGCGAGTTCGCGCACCGCGTGCAGGCCGGCATGGTCGGCATCAATGTGCCCATTCCCGTGCCCATGGCGTTCCACAGCTTCGGTGGCTGGAAGCGTTCCATCTTCGGTCCGCTGCACGTGCACGGCCCCGACGGCGTGCGGTTCTACACGCGCCTGAAGACCATCACAGCCCGCTGGCCGGAAACGCATGCGGCCGAGTTCGTCATGCCGACCATGAAGTGACGCGCAGCCGCGCCACTTCATCGCCCTTGCCGCCACCCGTCCGCTGACCGCCGCTAGAAGCGGTAGACCGCGCCCAGGCGCAGGCCGCTGTTGACGAAGTCCAGGCTGCCATCGAAGCGGTCTTTCTCCGCGTCGGCCTTGATGTGGTTGATGGTGTAGTCCAGCGAGAAGCCCACGCGTTCCCACGGAAACCATTCCACGCCCGCGCGACCGTAGGTGATGTCGGCGTCGATGTCGTTCAACTTGGCGGAGAAGTAGCCCAGCTCGGCGGATACGCGCCAGTCCTCGCCGGGCGTCCAACGCCAGTCTGCGCCGATCACCGGCGCGGGCAGGTCGGCATCGACGCTTTCGCTGATGGTACCGCCCACCTGCTCGCCATCGGCCTCGACCTCGGCCGACAGGCGCAGGTCCATCTGGTACCAGATCAACCCGACTCGGGGACCGAGTGCCCAGTCCTCGTGCGAGGCCGCCCACCACGTGTAATCCAGCTCGTAGGTGTCCAGGTCGAACTCGCTGTCCACCGTGGCCGACGCCTCGTAGACGGTACCGTCGAACACGATGTCACGCGTCAGCTCGCGCGATGCGCTGCTGTCGTTGCCGTAGTACGCCAGCCCGAACTCATGCTTGTCCCAGGGCCGCCACGTCACCGCGACGAAGGCGATGGCATCGTCGTCCGACAGGCCCAGATCGCGGTGCAGATCCACTTCCGTGCCTTCCTGTGTTTCGCCGTCTGCCTTCACGTCGGTATCGAACCGGGTGATGTATCCCCCGATGCGCGCGCTGAACCTGTCGAGCGGTTCGACCGCATGTGCGGGGGCCATGCTGCACAGGGCGAGGGAACCGGCGATGCCAATCAATGCATAGCGTTTCATGGGAGCTCCTTGGAGTAGCGATGTTCGCGTCATCGGCATGGCCCGCTCTCGCAAACCACCCGTACCGGGGGAATTCATCGGACTGCTTCAGCCAACCATCAACCTACCAACGACAGGGAGCATGCAATGCGGCCGGCGCGGGCCCGACTGCATTCTCCTTTTCGACAACCGCCCTTTCGCCGATGTACCGGGATCGGAAGGTGGGGCGACCCGCGGGGTGCATGGCCTCTCTCCTCTGTAACGGACTGCCGCCGCAGGATCAGCGGGCAGCGGCCGGGGGAACGGAACGCGGAACGCCTGCACGGCTCCAGAGCAGGCTCATCATGCCCACCGCAAAAGCACCCGCCAGCGCGAACTGGAACAGACGGACCAGCCACACCGACAGCGAGCCCGGCCCTGACGCAATGGCCGAACTGAAAATGATCAGCATGGCATTGCAACCCACCAGCGCCACCGCGCCTGCCGGCCCACCGCGCAGGATGCCCTGGCCGAAACCCAGCAATACCACGAACAACAGCAGGGCCAGGAAAAGAAGGTGGGGCGTGGTCAGCAGGACGGTGTGCATCAGCCACCCGAGCATGCCCCCGGCGAAGTTGCCCAGGATCAGGGCCAGCGCATGCGTCCGGCTGCGCTGCGGGTCGAAGTTGACCACCAGCATGACCGTCGTGACGATCACCGGCAGCGCATCGGCCAGGCCGAACAGCAGGTAGACCAGCAGCAACGGCAACATCACCGCCGTCGACAGTAGCGCGACGGCAAGCGGACTCCCGGCCTGTGTCGCGCCTGCCGGTGGCGGTCCGCGCTTCGGCATCACGGGCCAGAACACATGCACGACGGCGATCAGCACCAGCGCCAGCGCGATGCCACGCACGAGCGCCAGCGGCAGGCTGCCCGCCATCGCCGGCGCCACCATCACCACCACCGGCACTACGGCCAGGCAGATCAACAGCAGCAGGGCGGGCACGCGCGGGCGCCCGGCCAGCATGGCGTGGAACGCCACGAACATGCACAGCGTTATCAATCCGAGCAACACCAGCGGCATGCCCCGCAGCAGCGAAGCCATCACGAACGGCACCAATGCCGCCGCTGTCATGATGACCACCAGGCCCAGCGCCATCTTCAGCGGGGGACGCACCGGGAGGTTCGTGAGCAGCACCGCCGTCAGCACGGGCGCCAGGAAAGTGGGCGTCCACTGCAGCCATTCGCACAGCACGAAAGCGACGGTCACGCCCACGGCGAAGCGCAGGATGGCGTGGCGCGATGCACGCGTCGCTTCGTCCATGTGCACGTTGCCGGCCACCGCTTTCATTGCAGGTAACTCAGCTGCGCGATCAGCCAGATCCACAGGCGTGACAGGGGATTCAGCACGGAGCGCTCGCGGGTCTGGATGACCACGTTCGCCTGTGCGCCACTGCGGCCCGGCGGCAGTCTGTCGTCCGCCTCGGCGGGCGTGTCCAGCACGATGCGCACCGGAAACCGCTGCGGCTCGCGCAACCAGCCGTTCGGTGGCTCCACCCGCGGCAACTGCCCGTTGGGCGATTCGCCGCCCTGCGCGATGCCCCAGCCCACGCTCTCCACGCGCGCCGGGAACACCTTGCCCGGATGGTCGTCGAACACCACGTAGGCACGATTGCCGCGCGCGATGTTGCCCAACTGGTTCTCGCGCATCGCGGCGGTCACCCAGCGCGGACCGTCGGCGATGAAGCTGAGCACCGGCTGGCCACGGCTGGCGAATTGGCCGGGGGCCAGCCGCAGGTTGGTGACCGCGCCATCGGCCGGTGCGGCCACGGTGGTGCGGCGCAGGTCCAGCGCGGCCTGCTCGACGCTGATCATCGCCTGCAGGATCTGCGGATTGCTTTCGGGTCCACCGCCCAGGCGGATCCGTGCGCGTTCGGCTTCGGCCTGCGCACGCGTGATTTCGGCACGCGTCTTGGCGATGTCCGCGCGGGCGCGGATCGCGGAGGTCTCCGACAGCGCCCGCTTGGCCGACAGGTCCAGCACGATCTTGCCCAGCTGCTGGCTGGCGGCCAGGTCGACGCGTTGGCGCTGCAGCTGCGCATCGGCCACGCGCACGTCCGCGGCGGAAGCGTCCACGCCCTGCGAGGTGACCGCAAGATTGGCTTCCGCCGCCCGCAGCGCGATCTCGAACGGCACCGGATCCATCCGGAAGAGCATCTGGCCCTTCTTTACCGCCTGGTTGTCGCTGATGCCCACCGCCACCACCGGCCCGCTGATTTCCGGCGCCACCTGCACGAGGAAGGTATCGACCGTGGCCTGCGAGGTGTAGGGCGTGAAGCGGTCAGCTATCAGCTGGTAGACGAAGAGCGCGAGCAACGCCGCCAGCGCCACCTGCACGATCTTCCTGACCGGCTTGGCCTCCGCTGCAGGCGCACTGGCCGGTGCCGATCCCGGCCCGCCCTCTGCGGCCACCGTCGCGCCGGATGTGCTGGCTTCGTTCCTTGCCTGCGGTGCGTTCGCCATCGGGACTCTCGTCGCTTGCGTCAGGGGGAGGGATCAGCGGCGTCGGCCAACGCGGCCGGCGCCCTGCGGGAATCCTGCGGTGAGCGGTGGGAGGCCGCCGGCAACGGCGCGACGCGATCGACCCAGTCCCCGCCCAGCGCTCGGTACAGGTCCACATGTGCGCGATACCCATCGCCACGCGCGGTGCTCAGCGACAGTTCCGCCGAGAAAAGGCTGCGTTCGGTATCCAGCACGTCCAGGTAGTCGGCGTAGCCGTTGTCATAGCGTTCGCGCGCAAGCCCCACGGCACGCCGCAATGCCTGCACTCGGCGCTCCAGCGAGACGATCAGCGCGCGCTTGGCCTCGATCGCGGCCAGCGCATCGTCCACGTCGCGGAAGGCGTTCTGGATGGTCTTCTGGTAGGCCAGCAGCGCCTGCTCGTGCCGGGTACGCGCCTGCTCGTTGGCGGCATCGATGGCGCCGCCCGCGAAGATCGGGCCCAGCAGTTGTCCTGCAAACGACCATGCACGCGAGGGACCACTGAACAGGCTGTCGAGGTCATTGCTTGCGGTACCACCCGACCCGGTCAGCGTGAGGCTGGGGAAATACAGCGTGCGTGCGGCGCCGACCAGGGCATTGGCGGCGACCAGTTGCTGTTCCGACTGCAGGATGTCGGGGCGCCGGGCGACGAGGTCCGATGGCAATCCGGCCGGTACTGCAGGCATCAGCAGCGCCTGCAGCGTGCCGCCGCGCGCAATGGGTCCGGGATTGCGCCCGACGAGCACCGACAGCGCATGTTCCTGCTGCGCGATGGCCTGCCGGATTTCCGGGATGGATGCGGCCGCGGATTCGTACTCCGCCTGCACCTGCATCATTTCGAACTCGGACACGGCACCGCCGTCCAGCCGCAGCTGGAAGAGATCGACATTCTCCTGGCGGCCCTTCAGCGTCGCCTGCGAGATCTCCAGCCGGCGATCGAGATCGAGCAGGGTGACGTAACCGGAGACGACGGCTGACACCAGCGTCAGCGCAACGCCCAGGCGTGCCTGTTCGGTGGCCATCAGATTGGCGCGGGCCGCTTCGTCCTCGCGGCGAAGCCGGCCCCACAGATCCAGCTCCCAGCTGGCGGACAGCAACGCCGAGTAAGTGCTGCCGGCCGGCGTGCCCGGAGCACGCTGGCGTCCCGCACTGGCGCCGTAGCCCACCGCGGGGAGCGCCTGAGCATGGGTGGAAGCGACCCGGGCGGCAAATTCGTCCACGCGGGCCGTGGCGATGCGCAGGTCGTGATTGGCGACCAGGGCTTCGCTGACCAGGCGATCGAGTTCGGCATCACCGAATGCTCGCCACCAGGCGGGGACCTCGGCGAGTGTCGAGGTGGACGGGCGATCCTGCGCCGCGGTCGCGGCGAAGCGGTAGCTGTCCGGCACGTCGACGGAAGGACGCGTGTAGTCGGGACCCAGCGCGCAGCCGGACGACGCACATGCGGCCACGGCCACCAGGGCTGCGATGGGCCAAAAGGGGCTGCTGACTCGCGTGCTGCGACTCAAGGGCGCCACCTGTCACGGGGCCGTATCCGACAACGGCACGCCATACTGCGCCCGCACTTCGCCGCCGGTCAATGACCCCTGTCGACACTTCCCTGACGCAGTGCGGCAAACAGCCCCCCGCCCCGGTAATGCGATGCACCGGTCTGCAGACTGCCCCGGCGCGGGTCGACCCGGGCTCTGCTCAAGAATCGTCTTCCTGCGCCGATAAAGCCCTCAGGCGGCTCCGTGCCCCACGGCTGCCGCGACCGTCTTCCACTCTTTCCAGGGTCCATCACCATGACATCACGCCCGACCGTTCTGCTTTGCGATGATTCGCGCGCACTGCGCATGCTCGCCGCCCGCCAGCTTGCGGACAGTGGCTTCGAGGTGGTCGGTGAAGCCGGCAACGGCAACGAAGCCTTCAGCCAGTACCAGGCGCTGAGGCCCGACGTGGTGCTGATGGACCTGGTGATGCCCGAGTGCGACGGCAAGCAGGCGCTGGGCCGGATCCTGGCCCACGATCCGTCCGCCCGCGTGGTGATCCTGAGTTCCCTCGGCGCACAGAGCGACATCGAGGAATGCCTGAAGCTGGGCGCCAAGTCCTACCTGCAGAAGCCGATCGATCCGGAAGTCATGGATCGCGTGCTGCACGAGGCGGTTGCCTGACCGGCACGCATTTCTCCCCTATACCGTCATCTGCACGAGGCTACACCATGGCAGCAAAATTCCTGGGCCAGTTCCTGCTGGAACGCGGCACCATTACCTCACCGCAGCTCCTGGCCGCGCTCGACGCGCAGCGCGCCTCCAATCCCCTTCTCGGCGAACTGGCCGTGCACCACGGCATGCTGAGCGAGGCGCAGGCGCGCCGCATCAACGAACGGCAGCGTGCGGAAGACCGCCGTTTCGGCGACATCGCGCAGGACATGGGCCTGTTGGATGGCGCGCAGCTGGACGTGCTGCTGGCGGCGCAGAAATCCGCGCGCAAGCTGTTCGGCGAGATCCTGGTGGAACAGGGCACGCTGACCCGCGACCAGCTTGAAGTCGAACTCGCTGCGCATCGCCAGGACCTGGATGAAGCCAACCACGCGCTTGCACTGGGCATCGCCGGCCACCCGCTCGGCGAAACCGTCACCAGCGCCATCCGCGTCTGCAACCGGCTGTTCCCGCGCCTGCTCGGCAGCCAGTGCCAGGCCTCCGGCATCGCCGACGCCGCGGCGCTCGCCGCCTGCGATGTCACCGCGCACGTGCGCATCGACGCCGCGCAGCCGATCCTGATCGGCCTGGGCTGCAGCCGGTCGACCCTGCACGCGATGGCCTGTGCCCTGCTGTCGATCACACCGGAACAATGCGACGACGAACTGGCGGTGGATGCGCTGGGTGAACTGGTCAACGTGCTGATGGGCTACGTGGTGCGCGACACGCTGCCGGACGACGCCAGCTACCGCGCGCATCCGCCCACCACCACGCTGAGCGCCGCCGATGTGGTCGCCACCGGCGCCACGCTGGCGCTGTCGATGAACACGCAGCACGGCGGATTCGTACTGATCGTCGGCTGATCCGCGTCCGCGCCCTCGGCGGGCGCGGCGTTTCACCTGCTCAGGCCCGCATCAACCGCCAGCAGCGGTGGATGCGCGCATTGCGCTCGAAATCCGGCGGGATCGTCTTCGCGCTGATGTCCTCGCAGCGCGCGAACTCGGCCACCGCGTTCTCGTCCAGCTTGAAACGACGGAAATTGTTGCTGAAGTACAGCACGCCGCCCGGCGCCAGGCACGCCACCGCGGCGCGCAGCAGGCGCACGTGTTCCTTCTGCACGTCGAAATCGTCGGCACGCGCCGAGTTGGAGAACGTCGGCGGGTCGCAGAAGATCAGGTCGTATTCGCCGCGCTCGGCTTCCAGCCAGCGGACCGCATCGGCCTGCACCAGGCGGTGCACGGCGCCACCCAGGCCGTTCTCGGCCAGGTTGTCGGCGCACCATTGGAGGTATGTACCCGACAGGTCCACGCTGGTGGTGGCCGCCGCTCCCGCCACCGCCGCCTGCACGCTGGCCACGCCGGTGTAGCAGAACAGGTTGAGGAAGCGCTTGCCGCGTGCTTCCTGCGCCATCCTGCGCCGCAGCGGCCGGTGGTCGAGGAACAGCCCGGTGTCCAGGTAGTCGAACAGGTTCACCCGCAACAGCGCGCCGGATTCCCGCACCACGATGAATTCGTCGCGCTGCTGCATGCGGCCGTACTTGGCGCCACCCTTGCCGCGCTCGCGCGACTTGATCGCGATCTGTTCCTGCGGCACGCCGAAGACGTCGCGCGTGGCGGCCAGCAGTTCGCTGAAGCGGCGGCGCACGTCATGTTCCGGAATGGTCGCCGGGGCGGCGTACTCCTGCACATGCAGGAACGTGCGCGCCTGGCCGCCGTCCTCGACGTAGACGTCGATGGCGGCGGCGTACTCCGGCAGGTCGGCGTCGTAGACGCGATAACAGGTGACGCCCTCGCGCTCGCGCCAGCTGCGGAACTTCTTCAGGTTCTTGCGCAGGCGGTTGGCCACCATCTGCGCGCCTTCGGACAGCGGACGCGCCTCGCGCGGCTCGCGGGCCGGCACGGCGACCGGATCGCAGACGATCAGCGCGCACTCGATGGCACCGTTGAACAGCTGGTACTTCTTGCCGGCACGCAGGCCGGTGGCGTAACCGAGTTCGGGGTTACCGCACAGCAGGCTTGCGCGCCACTGCGGCACCGCCCGCTGCAGCGCGTCGCCCAGCGTGCGGTACAGCTCGGCATCGGCTGCCAGGCGTTCATCGTACGGCGGATTGCAGACCACCAGGCCACGCGGCTCCTCGCGTACCGGCAGCTGCGCGATGTCACGCGCGTCGAACTGCAGCTGGCCGGCCAAGCCGGCGAGCACCGCGTTGTCGCGCGCGGCGCGGATCGCACCCAGGTCGATGTCGCTGCCGAAGAACGCAGGCCGCAACGCCGTGCGCCCGGCGCTCTCGCGCTGCACCGCCTCGGCGAACAGCACACGCCATGCCTCGGCATCGAAGCCGAGCCAGCGCGTCGGCAACACGTTGCCATGCCGCTGCAGGCCCGGCGCGACATCGGCCGCCATCAGCGCGCCTTCGATCAGCAGCGTGCCACTGCCGCACATCGGGTCCAGCAGCGCACCGCCTTCGTGGTAAAGCGCCGGCCAGCCACCGCGCATCAGCACCGCGGCCGCCAGGTTTTCCTTCAACGGCGCGTCGTTCTGCGCCTGTCGCCAGCCACGGCGATGCATCGGGCCACCGCCCATATCAATCGATATCGTCGCGCGGTTCTTGCGCAAGGACAGGTTGATGCGAACGTCAGGCTGTTCCACGTCCACCGACGGCCGTTCCAGGCCCTGCTGGCGCAACCGGTCGACCACGGCGTCCTTCACGCGCTGCGCGGCGTAGCGCGCGTGGGTGATGGCCTCGCCAGAGACATGGGCGTCCACCGCCAGCGTCAGCTCGGGCCGCGTGTGCTGTTCCCATGCGATCGCCATCACGCCGTCGTACAGCGCCTGCTCGTCGAGGCATTCGAACTCGGCGATGGGCCACAGCACGCGGCTGGCCAGGCGCGACCACAGCACGGCGCGCTGGGCATCGACCAGTTCGCCATCGGCATTGACGCCGGCGATGGTGGCGGTCGCGACGGGTACGCCCAGCGCCAAGAGCTCGTCGGCGAGCAGGTATTCCAGGCCTTTGGCGCAGGAGACGAAGAATTTCACGGTACAACCTCAAGAGTGGACGTGACCCCGCGCAAGCCGGGGCCCGGTGACTTTATCCGGGCGATCGGCGTCGCCGGGACGACGGATTTCAAAGACCCGCCAGCAGCTGCGCGAAAGCGTCCGCCGACGCCGATACATGGTCGGACAGGCGGTGCGAATCGTTGACCAGCAACAGGCGGGCGCGGCGCGGGAACGCCCAGTCGGCCACCGCCTGGGCGGGGATCAGTTCGTCGTCCCAGCCATGGATCACCGACACCGGCACCGGTGCGGCGTCGAGCGCCGGCAGCGGCCCCATCGTGATCGGCGGCGCCATCAGGAACAGGCCGCGCGTGGGAACCTCGAGCGATACGGCGCCGGAGATATACGCGCCCAGGCTGGAACCGGCCAGCACCAGCGGACCGCGCGCAGCCGCCGCCTTGGCCAGCGCGCGCAGGCGGTCGAGCCGCGCCGGCACGTCGCCCAGCGAACTGATGTCGCGGCGAGCATCCAGGTCGGTGTAGTCCGGGCGTTCGTGGGTCCAGCCGGAACGCTCCGCGACCTCGGCGAGCGCGGCGACCTTGGTCGCATCCGGCCCACTCTCGAAACCATGCGACAGGATGCAGTGGCCGCGCATCAGAGCGCCTCCACCGCGTCGCCGATGCCGAAGCTGCCGCCTTCGATGATGCGCGCGCACAGGCCGCCATGGCCGCGCATCGCGTTGTAACCGCCCGGACCCAGCGCGTCTTCCATCCGCGAGCAGGGGTCGCAGTCCTCGGTGCCTTCAAGCACCACGTCGCCGACGCGGAAACGGCGCCCCTTCAGGGCGACCAGCGGAATGCCCGAAACCACCACGTTCCGCCGCAGCAGCGCCGCCTGCAGGTCGGGGCGTTGCGCCAGCGCGGCGATCACCGGCAGGTGTTCGGCCTGGATCAGGGTGACGCCGCGCTTGCCGCTGCCGCCCTTGTAGCGGTCGCCGCCCAGCCCGCCCTCGGTGGTGGCCTGGACGCGTTCGACGGCCTTCATCGCTTCGTCACGGGCCGGACGCAGGCCGATCCATTCGACGCGCCCGGCGCGCGGCAGGGTGGCCATCAGCTTGGCCAGCGGGGAATCGGGGTTGAGCGGCATGAGGGGCGTCCGGCGGCAGGCGACCACCTGCGAAGGCCGTCAGTTTACCGGAGCGCCCCCTGCCCCGCCCCGTGCACGGGCTTTGCTAGCATCGCCGGCATGCCATCCGAACTCCCGACCGACTTCACCCTCATCGACGATCCACTGCCCTACGTGGCGGCGCTCGAGCTCCGCCCGCTGTCGCAGATCGACCTGGTGGTGATCCACTGCACGGAACTGCCCACGCTGGCCGACGCGCGGCAGTTCGGCGAACGGGTGCTGTATCCCTCGGGCACGGGCAACAGCGGCCATTACTACATCGACCGCGATGGTCGGGTGCTGGCGTACGTGCCCGTGGACCGCATCGCCCACCATGTGCGTGGCTACAACCCGCGCGCGGTAGGCATAGAACTGGTCAACACCGGCCGCTACCCGCACTGGCTGGCACGCGACAGCCAGCGGATGGACGAGCCCTACACACCGGAGCAGATCGCGGCGCTGGGCGCCCTGCTGGCTTCGTTGCAGCGCGAGCTGCCTGCATTGAAGTACATCGCCGGCCATGAGGATCTCGACACCACCCACGAGCCCGCCAGCGACGATGCCAGCGTGCAGGTACTGCGCAAGATGGATCCGGGCCCGCTGTTCCCGTGGCCGCAGGTGATGCAGGCCACCACCCTGGAGCGCCTGCAGCCCTGACCGGGGCCGGGGCACGGTGTACGCAAGCGTCGGCGATTCGTCGGATCGCACACCATTGATGCCGCGGTGGAGGTCAGGCTGGACACCCGGCGGCGGCGCCAGTGGCCCGCATCGGCCCGCGCACCGTCTTCCCGCTCGCGCTACCTGCTCCGGTGGCGCAATCGGCCTGCCCTATAATCGCCGCTCCCGGTTTTCCAGCGTGGTCCTGTGTCCCCCACTCCCGAGCCCGTCGTCTCCGAGCTGATCGAGCTGCTGTCGCTGGAACGGCTGGAGGACAACCTGTTCCGCGGCCAGAGCCGCGACATCGGCACCAAGTACGTGTTCGGCGGCCAGGTGCTGGGGCAGGCCCTGTCGGCGGCGCAGGCGACGGTGGATGCGCCGCGTCGCGCGCACTCGCTGCACGCCTACTTCCTGCGCGCCGGCAACATCGAGGCACCGATCGTCTACGAAGTGGACCGCACCCGCGATGGCGGGAGCTTCTCGGTACGCCGGGTGACGGCCATCCAGCACGGCCGGGTGATCTTCTTCTGCGCGGCCTCGTTCCAGGCCGAGGAAGAAAGCGCCGAACACCAGCTGTCGATGCCGGAAGTGCCGCAGCCGGAAGACATCGACCCGGCGCCGTCGGTGCCGGCCGAGGTCATGGCCTCGTTGCCGCCGAAGGTGCAGCGCTGGCTTTCGCGGCGGGGGCCATTCGAATTCCGCCATGTGTATCCGCGCGATGAACTCAATCCGCCCAAGCGCCCGCCGTTCCAGCACGTGTGGTTCCGACTGAGCGAGCCGGTCGGCGATTCGCCGGAACTGCATCGCGCATTGCTGGCCTACGCTTCGGATTTCCAGTTGCTGGGCACCGCCACCTATCCGCACGGCATCAGTTACTACCAGCCCAACGTGCAGATGGCGTCGCTGGATCATGCGCTGTGGTTCCATCGTCCGTTCCGTGCGGACGACTGGCTGCTGTATTCCATCGACAGCCCCAGCGCGACCAGTTCGCGCGGGCTGGCGCGCGGGCAGATCTTCGACCGCCAGGGCCGGCTGATCGCCAGCTCGGCACAGGAAGGCCTGATCCGCGTGGTGCCGGACGCCGAAGCCGCGTCCGCCGTTCCCGCCAAGGATTGAACCCATGCGTCAGGTATTCACCAGCCAGCGGATCGAAACCGTCGAAGGCGTGGCCAAGCTGCTGACCGATGCCGGCATCGAGGTCTACATCAGCAACGGCCGCTCGTACCACAGCAAGCGCGGCAGCCAGTTCAGCTACACCGAGCCGACGCCACAGGCGCTGCAGCCGGCGTTGTGGGTACGCCATGCCGAAGACCAGCCACGCGCCCGCGAGATCCTGCGTGCCGGCGGCCTGCTGGAAACCACCCGGCCGGGCAATGGTCCCAGCCTGACCTTCACCCCGCCGGCCGACGAACCGCCGCGCCGCTCGTGGGCGTGGCGACTGCGCCTGGTACTGCTGGCGCTGATCGCGCTGGCTGCCGCCGTCATGTGGATGCGCCGCCCCGTGCCCCCGCCGGCGGTGCCGGCAACGCCGCAGGAGCAGCCTGCTTCGCCAGCGGCCGACCCGACCCCGGCGGAAGAAGAGACCGACCGCGTCCGCATCCAGCCGGCCACCGGCTGACCCATGGGCGCGCCTTCCGCGACCGGTCACATCCGCCGCGAACGCGCGTCATGGTCAGCAGGCCCCCTGTACTGCGAGACCCGATGAACGCCCACGCCCTGGACCTGATGCTGCAGACCGAGCTCCCGGCCGCCGCCCGCGGCAGCCAGGAGGCCTATGGCCGCATCGTGCTGGCCTGCCAGAACACGGTCACCGCCATCGCGCTGGCGATCACGCGCGACGTGCAGGCCAGTGAGGACATCGCGCAGGAAGCGTTCCTGAAAGCCTGGCAGCAACTCGACCGGTTGAAGAACGCAGCCAGCTTCCTGCCCTGGCTGCGGCAGATCACCCGCAACCTGGCCCGCGACTACCTGCGTACGAACCACGGGCGGCCGCTGTCGGGCGAAGCGGCCGACATCGCCATCGGCATGGCCGCCGACCCGTCGCCCTCGCCGGCCGAGAACCTGCTTCAGACCGAAGAGGAGCGGGTGGCGTCGGACATCATTTCCGCCCTGCCGGAGGAAAGCCGCGAGACGCTGCTGCTGTTCTATCGCGAGGGGCAGAGTTCGCAGCAGGTGGCCACTTTGCTTGGGCTGAGCGATGCCGCCGTCCGCAAGCGCCTGTCGCGCGCCCGCGCCAGCGTGCGCGAGGAGTTGATGGCGCGCTTCGGCGACTTCGCACGCAGCAGCGCCCCCAGCGCGGCGTTCGCGATGGTGGTGGTGGGCGCACTGGCCGGTGCCATGCCGGCCGCGAGCGCGGCGACGGTGATCGGTTCGGGCGTGCTGGGCACCGGGCTGGGCAAGCTGGGGTCCAGCGGCATCACCGCCGGCGGGGTATCGGGCGGCGTCGCCGGCGGGTCGTTCGGCATGATCGTCGAGAACCTCACCCAGCACCCCGCCGCACTGGGCGGCCTGATCGGCGGCGTCCTCGGCGGCTCGGCCGCCTATGCTTTCACCGCGTGGTACCTGAGGCGCTTCTGCCAGACCGCACAGGAGCGCCAGCAGGTCGGCCGCTTCATGGTGCTCAACGCCGGGACCGGGTCGCTCTGGGTGCTCTGCCTGATGCTCGCGACGTTGTTGACGCCCGGCTGGCAGGCCATCGCCGCGGTCTTCGTGATCGGCATGACCGTCCTGAACTACCAGTACCTGGTCACCCTGCGCCGCATCATGGAGCCGATCCTGGCCTACCCGGCCAACCGTCACCGCCACCGTGCCTACGCCTACACGGTCGGCAAGCCCGCCGTGGTGATCAGCACGCTGCTGGCAGCCGCTTGCGTGCTGTATGCGCTGTATTCGAACGGAAGGTTCTGAGGTCCGTGGCGCGTTGAACATCACTGGCGGGTCACACTCCGACCCCTCGTGCGTCCTGCCTGCAGGACCTGCATGAAAGGAGTACCCGTGGACGCCTGCCTGATCGATGTCTCCCTGCGCGAGGAACTGCCGGCTGCCGCACGCGGCGACCGGCTTGCCTACGGTCGCATCATCGCCCTGTGCCAGAACGCGGTCACCGGCATCGCCCTGGCCATCACGCGCGACGTGCACGCCAGCGAGGACATCGCGCAGGAGGCCTTTCTGAAAGGATGGCGCCAGCTGCCGACCTTGAAGAACCCGGACAGTTTCCTGCCCTGGCTGCGCGAGATCACCCGCAACCTGGCACGCGACCACCTGCGCGCGCGGCGCCGCCAGCCGATGACCGGCGAAGCGGCCGACCTGGCCATCCTGCTGGCGGCGGACACGGCGCCCACGCCGGCCGAGCGCCTGCTGCATACCGAGCAGGAGGCCGCCGCGCTGGACGTGATCGCCGCGCTGCCCGAAGACAGTCGCGAGGTGCTGCTGCTCTATTACCGCGAAGGCCAGCGCACGCCGCAGGTCGCGCAGCTGCTGGGGCTGACCGATGCGACGGTGCGCAAGCGCCTTTCGCGCGCGCGCCAGTACGTGCGTGAGGAACTGATGGCGCGCTTCGGCGAATTCGCGCGTGGCACGGCCCCGTCCGCCGCCTTCGCCGGCACCGTGCTGGGCATGCTGGCCGTGGCCGCACCCCCGGCGGCAGGCGCCGCGGTCATCAGCGGGAGCGGTGCAGTGGCAGGCAAGGGGCTGCTGAAACTGTTCGGCCTGTCCGCGGGGTTCGCCGCGGCGGGGACCCTGCTGGGCATCGGCGCGGTCTGGTTCGGCATCCGCACGCAGCTGCGCGACCCGCTGGACGGGCGCGAACGTCGCGCATTGCTGGCGTACGGCGTCTTCAACACCACCCTGATACTCGCCTTCATCGCGGGCATCGGCTGGCTGAGTGGCGTGCCGGGGTGGCTGCCCCATGCGCTGCTGACCGCGGCGTACGTGGCAGGCATCTGCTGGGCCAGCGCGCGCTGGCTGCCGCGCATCCTCACGCGCCGACGGCAACGCGACCTGCTGCAGGACCCCGAAGGCACACGGGAGCGCATGCGGCGCCAATGCCGATGGCAGAAATGGGGCCTGCGCGCAGGGGTCGCACTTGCGTCACTGGGATTGCTGGCCGGCCTGGTGATGTCCGGCCGCCTGTCCCTCTGAAAAAACGGTCACGCGCCCGCGGAGCTGCCGCGAGCGCGTGACGGCGGTTCAGCGCTGGCCGCGCCGGGCGCCCAGTTCTTCCTTCGTCAGGACGCCATCCTTGTTCGCGTCCAGGGTGTCGAAGCGCGACGCCAGCCGCTGGCTGCCCTTCGCTTCCTCGCGCGAGACCCGGCCGTCCTTGTTGGTGTCGATGTTGCTGATGCGTTCGGCCATGCGCGCCTCGGCGCGCTGCTGGAACTCGGCGCGACGCTGCACGTCGGCACGATCGATCTCCGCACGCGTCAGCTTGCCGTCCTTGTCCGCATCGGCCTTGGCGAACCACTCGTCGCGGCGCTGCTTGCCCTGCAGTTCGCGGTCGGCACGATCCACCGCACCGTCCCTGTTCGCGTCCATCCGGTCGAAGCGTTCCGCGAAACGCGGTTCTGCAGCGGCCTCGGCGCGAGTGACCTTGCCATCGCCATCGACATCCAGCTTCTGGAAGGCATGTGCCGCACCCCGCCCGCCTTTTCCGCCATGGCGACCGTGGTCGCGCATGCCGCGCTGCGGACGCTCATCGGCACTCAGCTTGCCATCGGCATTCCTGTCCAGACGGTCGAAGTGTTCGGCCAGGCGGGCATTGCCCGCAGCCTCGGTCCTGTCGATGGCGCCATCGTTGTTCTTGTCGAGACTTGCACGCGCCGGCTTCTGCGCATCGCCGGCCTGGGTGGCGGCCACGGCACTGCCGGCGCCAAGGGCGGCCAGCACGGCCACGAAAAGCAGGGTCTTGCGGTTCATCGTGTTCTCCTGGGAACGCGGCGCCACGTGCGCCACTGGCAGGGAAAACGCGCCAGCCGGCCCGCCGTTGACGCGCGGGGGGACGCGCTGCCCTCGGCATTCAGCCGGGAGCGGGTCGCAGCCCACGCGATCCGGGCGTCGCAGTATGCTGGCCGCATGACCACCCCCCTCGCCCGCGCCCTGTCCATCTTCGGCCACCCGATGCTGGTGCTGCCGTTGGCGGTGCTGGCCGTGGCGCTGGCACAGGGGGAGCGCCAGGCGGCGCTGCAGGCGGCGATAGGTTTCGGCCTGTTTGCGGCGCTGGTGATGGCGTTCTCGTGGTGGCAGGTGCGGCGCGGCCGCTGGGCGCACGTGGATGCCAGCGCGCAGCACGAGCGCAGCAGCCTCAACCGGTTCCTGCTGGTGGCACTGGCGGTAAGTGCACTGCTGGTGGGCGCCTCCGGCACGCAGCCACTGCTCACGCTGGGACTGGCGTTGTCGGCGGCGATGATCCTGGTGGCCATGGTGATGGCGCGCTGGTGCAAGGTGTCGCTGCACCTGGCGTTCGCCATCTTCGCGGCGTTGCTTCTGCGTGAGCTCGGGACGGTGTGGATGTTGGGTGCGCTGGCGTTCGCCGCTGCCGTGGCGTGGTCTCGCCTGGCCCTGCAACGGCACACCCCGCTGGACCTGGTGGCCGGCGCGATCATCGGCGCCTTCGCCGGCGTCGCCTTCTGGCCGCTTGCACGACACTGGACGGGTTGAACGTGGGCGAGAACACGCCGCCATCGATCGACGAATTGCGCCTCTTCCACACGGGCGACCATCCGTGCGGTTACTGGCCGGACCGTGTCGCGCGCGACCTGGTGCTCGATCCGCGCGACCCGCGCCTGCCGCAGCTCTATCCCAATGCGCTGGGCTGGGGATTCCGCCGCTCCGGCGACATCGTGTATCGCCCGCACTGCAGGCAGTGCCGCGCGTGCGTAGCCGTGCGCATCCCGGTGGCCGACTTCCGCCCTGATCGCAGCCAGCGCCGTTGCGCCGCGCGCAACGCACGTGTCGAGACCCGCATCGTTGCCGCGCTGCGCACGGACGAGCACCTCGCCCTCTACCGCCGTTACCTGGCGGCACGGCATCCACAAGGTGGCATGGACGACCACGGTGCCGTCGAGTTCGATCAGTTCCTGGTCGGCAGCTGGTCGCACGGCCGGTTCGTCGAGCTGCGGGAAGAGGGCCGGCTGCTGGCCGTCGCGGTGACGGACCTGATTCCCGGCGCGCTGTCCGCGGTGTACACCTTCTACGACCCGGAATGGGAAGCGCGCAGCCTGGGCACGCTGGCCATCCTTCGACAACTGGAATGGGCAAGACGCGAAGGCTTCCACCATCTCTATCTGGGCTACTGGATCGCAGGCCACCGGAAGATGGACTACAAGTACCGGTTCCAGCCGCTGGAGATGTTCGACGGCCGGCAGTGGCGCCGCGACGGCGCCTGATGCGCATACGACCGTCATGCGTGCATGGCATCATGCCGGCATGCGCCGACTGATTGCCGCCCTCCCGATGCTCCTTGCCCTGTCCGCCTGCAGCGGCTTCATTCCCCACAGCGACAGCCACGGCACCGTAGGGCCCGCGCTGCGCGTGGCCACGTACAACACCTCGCTGTACTCCGACGAGGATGGGGGCCTGATCCGCGAACTGGAAGGCAATAGCGCCCACGCGCGCAAGATCGCCGCCGTGCTGCAGAAGGTGCAGCCCGACCTGGTGTTGTTGAACGAATTCGACTACGACGACGCGCACCGCGCGGCCGACCTGTTCCAGCAGCGCTATCTGGAAGTGGCGCAACCCGGCGGTGGCAAGCCGCTGCACTATCGCTACCGCTACCTGGCGCCGGTGAATACCGGCGTGCCCAGCGGGCTGGACCTGGACAACAACGGCAGCGCGGGTGGCGAAGGCCGCACGCGCGGCAACGACGCCTGGGGTTATGGCCTGCACCCCGGCCAGTACGGCATGCTGGTGCTGTCGCGCCACCCGATCGATGCCGCGCAGGCGCGCACGTTCCAGCTGCTGCGCTGGAGCACGTTCCCGGGCGCACGCAATCCCGTCGATCCCGCCTCACGCCGCGGCTTCTATTCCGACGTGGCATGGCCGCAACTGCGGCTGTCGTCCAAGTCGCACTGGGATGTGCCGGTGCGCACGCCGCAGGGCGTGGTGCACTTCCTCGTCTCCCATCCCACGCCGCCGGTATTCGACGGCCCCGAGGACCGCAACGGCCTGCGCAATGCCGACGAGATCCGCCTGTGGCGCGAATACCTGTCGCCCGGCGACAAGCCGTGGCTCTGCGATGACCAGGGGCGCTGCGGCGGCCTGCCAAGCGAGGCGCGTTTCGTGATCGCGGGCGACCTCAACAACGATCCCGTCGATGGCGATGGCCACCACGAGGCCATCATCGAACTGCTGGAGCATCCGCGCGTGATGCGCATGGCCACGCCCCGCAGCGAAGGGGGCGAAGAGACGGCGCTCGCCTACGCGGCGAAGGGTTTGCAGCGACGCGGCTCACCCGCCCATGTCACCGGCGATTTCGGCCCGCGCAACGGCGCGATGCGGCTGGACTACGTGCTGCCTTCCACCGGCTTCGGCCTGACCGGCAGCGGCGTGTTCTGGCCGAAGAAGGACCACCCGGACGCCGCCATCGCCGATGGCAGCGACCATCACCTGGTGTGGGTGGACATCACGCTGTAGCCGGCGCCGTCGGCGCGGCCACCATGCGTGGCCCGAAACCGAACACCGCTTCGTTCTGCGCCGACACGATCATGCGGATCATGCTGCCGGGCACCATCAGCTCGACCTGCACCTCGTGGCCTTCCGCGTCCTTGCCCACCAGCGTCATCTCGGTGAACGCGCCACCGGTGTCGATCTCCTTGCAGAAGATGTGCGGGCCGTCGGGCTGGCCGGTGAGATAGGGCTTGATCGCCTCGCCCAGTGCTTCCAGTGCCTGTGGGAAGAAGAACACGGCATAGCCGGTGTTTCCGTTCATGGGGTGCGACCTAGAGGAGTTCGATGGTGATGGCGGCGGCGGCATCGCGTGCCACCGTCCGCGCGGCGTCGGTGTCTTCCGCGCGCGCCAGCGTCACGCCGACGCGGCGATGGCCTTCCACGCGCGGCTTGCCGAACAGGCGCAATGCGCTGTCGGGTACCTGCAGCGCGCCTTCCACGTTGCCGAACACGGGAACGCCATGGCCATGCGCCAGCATCGCGCACGATGCCGATGGACCGTTGTGGCGGATGGTCGGGATGGGCAGGCCGAGGATGGCACGCGCGTGCAGCGCGAACTCGCTGAGGTCCTGCGACACCAGCGTCACCAGGCCGGTGTCGTGCGGGCGCGGCGAAACCTCGCTGAACCACACGTCGTCTCCCTTCACGAACAGCTCCACGCCGAACAGGCCCCATCCCCCCAGGTCATCCGTCACCGCGCGTGCGATCTGCTGCGCGCGCTCCAGCGCGCGCGCCGACATGGGCTGCGGCTGCCAGCTTTCGCGGTAGTCGCCGTCCTTCTGCCAATGGCCGATCGGGTCGCAGAACGAGGTGCCAGCCGCATGGCGCACGGTCAGCAGCGTGATCTCGTAGTCGAAGTCGATGAAGCCTTCCACGATGCAACGGCCCGCGCCGGCACGGCCACCCGTCTGGGCGTAGTCCCACGCCGCGGCGATGTCGGCCTGCGTGCGCAACGTGCTCTGGCCCTTGCCCGACGAGGACATCACCGGCTTGACCACGCAGGGCAGGCCGATGTCCGCCACCGCGGCACGGTACTGCTCGGCGGTGTCGACGAAGCGGTAAGGCGAAGTCGGCAGGCCCAGCGTCTCGGCCGCCAGCCGGCGGATGCCTTCACGGTCCATCGTCAACCGCGCCGCGCGCGCGGTGGGAATGACGCGTGCCGCGCCTTCGGCTTCCAGCGCCACTAGGGTTTCGGTGTGGATGGCTTCGATTTCCGGGACGACCAGGTGCGGCTTCTCCTGCGCGATGAGCGCGCGGATCGCGGCGGGGTCCAGCATGTCCAGCACGTGCGACCGGTGCGCCACCTGCATGGCGGGCGCGTCGGCGTAGCGGTCGGCCGCGATGACCTCCACGCCAAGCCGCTGCAGCTCGAGGGCCACTTCCTTGCCCAGTTCGCCTGACCCCAGCAGCAGGACGCGGGTGGCATGGGGAGAAAGTGGAGTGCCCAGGGTGGTCATGCGCGGTGTTCCGGGGAAGAAGGGGCGCCAGTTTACCGGGCCTGCCGACGGACGGCGGCCGGGGGCGTTGACATCTGATATCAAATTGATATCTTTCAATCTCAACCAAGGGGATATGCCATGAGAGAGAACGCGAAGTCGTCGCTGCCCGGAATTCCGGTCCTGCTGGGGGTGCTGCTGCTGGCCTTGGGGGCCCTTGCCATCTTCATCATGTCCGCCGCCAACAAGCAGCCGGCCGGCCTGGTGCTGGGCGTCCTGCTCGGCGCCACCGCCCTCTTCATCATGGCCGGGCTGTACAAGCTGGAGCCCAACCAGTCCGCCGTGCTCAGCCTGTTCGGCAAGTACGTGGGCACGGTGAAGGACAACGGCCTGCGCTGGAACAACGTCTTCTTCACCAAGAAGAAGATCTCCCTGCGCATCCGCAACTTCGAGAGCAGCCGCCTGAAGGTCAACGAGCTGGATGGCAGTCCCATCGAGATCGCGGCGGTGATCGTGTGGCAGGTCGTGGATTCGGCCGAAGCGGTCTTCAACGTCGACGACTACGAGAGCTTCGTGCACATCCAGTCGGAGTCGGCCCTGCGCGCGATGGCGTCCAGCTATCCCTACGACCAGCATGAAGAAGGCCAGATCGCGCTGCGCAGCCATCCGCAGGAGATCTCGCAGCACCTGCAGGAACAGATCGCGGAACGTCTTGGCCGTGCCGGCGTGGACGTCATCGAAGCGCGCATCAGCCACCTGGCCTACGCGCCGGAAATCGCCCAGGCCATGCTGCAGCGCCAGCAGGCCAATGCGGTGATCGCCGCACGCACCCGCATCGTCGCCGGCGCGGTCGGCATGGTGGAGATGGCCCTGGCCGAGTTGCAGAAGAACGACGTGGTCAAGCTGGACGAGGAGCGCAAGGCGCAGATGGTCAGCAACCTGCTGGTGGTGCTGTGTGGCGAGCGCGGCACGCAGCCCATCGTCAACACCGGTTCCATCTACTGAGCCGGCAAGCGCCATGCATGCGCTCGCGCCCCTGCTTCTCGCCGCCTCCGGCCTTCCCGCCCTGCTCGTCGGTGCATGGGTCGGCCGTTCCGGCAATGTCCGCTCACGCGGCATGGCGCTGCACTGGGTGATGATCGGGCTGGCCATGCAGGCCGGCGCCGTGGGCATCTACGTCAGCGAGGATGGTCGACAGGTACGCGGCATCGTGATCGCGATGGTGGTACTGGTGAATGCACTGATCGCATCCATGGCGTGGCAGCTCCACCGCAACAGGAAAAACCGGTGAGCGAGAAGCAGGACAAGAAGGCCTATCCGCTGCGCATCAGTGCCGACGTACTGGCGGCGGTGCAGCGGTGGTCGGACGACGAACTGCGGTCGCTCAACGCGCAGATCGAATACGTGCTGCGCGATGCGTTGCGCAAGGCTGGGCGGCTGCCGAAGGGCGGCACGCCGGGAACCGAGGAAAAGGAATCGCCATGAGCCATCGCTGGACCCATAAAGTCATCGAGATCCCCTACAAGATGTTCGCCGGAAAACTCACCGACCGGATCCAGCAGGAACTGGACAAGATGAGCGCCCAAGGATGGGAACTGGTGAGCACCCTGTACATCGAACATGAAGTCGCCGTGCGCCTGTTCTTCAGGAAACCCGCCTGACACCGCCTTACGCAAGGAGCTCCCGATGCAGCACCCGCAGGAATTCCCCGTCGCGCCGCCCCCACCCCACACGTCGTGGTGGCTATGGCTGCCCATGCTGCTCGCGTCTGGCGCGGTGATCGTGGCGATGACGATGGAATCGCGGACGCCGCCGCCGCTGGCGGGATGGCTGGCCATTCCGTTCGTGGGGCTGGTCGGCATGGTGCTGACGTTCGCACTGCGCCGCCGCCGGATCGTGCTGGACAACCGCGAACTGCAGGTCAGCGCGACCTTCTATACGAAGAAGCTGGTGCTGGAGGCCATCGACCTGGACAAGGCACGCGTGGTCAGTCTGGAGGAGCACACCGAACTCAAGCCCGGCTTGAAGACCAATGGCTTCGGCTTGCCCGGATTCCAGGCCGGGCATTTCCGCCTGCGCAACCTCACCAAGGCCTTCTGCCTGATCACCGACCGCACTCGCGTGCTCGCATTGCCGCTGCGGGATGGGGGCCTTGTCCTGCTGAGCCCCGCGCGGCCCGCGGACCTGTTGGCGCGCCTGCGTGAACTGGCGCTACCGGCGCCCCGTCGCTAAGCTGGCGGCATGCCGCATCCGCACGCCATTCCGCTGAAATCCTTCCTGCTCAATACCGCACGGATCGAACTCTGGCCCGCCAAGCTGCTGAGTGCACGCAGCAATGCCGACGCGCGCGCGCTGAGCCGGGCGCATACGGTGCTGCGCCGCAAGCGCGATGGCCGCTACCTCGCGGCAGTGATGTCGCAAGGCGTGCTGCCGCTGCAACCGCGGCTTGTGCACGAGCCCGGCATCGAGGTCGCGCTGGATGCGCTGGATGCACTGGATACCACGCGCGGCTTCGACATCGATGCCGCCGGCGAGCTGCCGCTGGACAGCCTGCTCGAACGACTGGACGTGCTGGGACTGGATGAAGCGTATGGCGACCGCACCGGCCTGTCCCTGGTCGCGGAACCCGCGGCGCTGGCGCTGGCCGGCTTCGACCGTTATCGCCGCCCGCTCTGGCTGACCCTCGCCAGCGCACGTGCATGGAACGCCATGCGACGCAGCGCGACGAAGGACGGGATAACGCTGGAGGCGATCTCCGGCTACCGCAGCCACGATTACCAACTGGGCATCTTCGAACGGAAACTGGCGCGCGGCCAGACCGTCGACCAGATCCTGACGGTCAATGCGGCGCCCGGCTACAGCGAACACCACAGCGGCCAAGCACTCGACATCGGCACCCCGGGCGAACCGCCGGCCGAGGAATCGTTCGAACAGACGCCGGCATTCGCGTGGCTCACGCGCCACGCGGGGGACTTCGGTTTCGTGATGAGTTATCCGCGCGACAATGCGTTCGGCATCATCTACGAGCCATGGCACTGGTATTACGCGGGTAACAACGCCTCTTGACGCTACGACGGCCCTGGCCCACGCTCGGCGTCGGGGACCTTGGAGAACGCCTTTCACGCCTGTCGGTGCGAAACGGCTGCATGGCTCCTCCTTGTCCATATCGCGCCAGGAAGCGGGCCATGAATTCCTCCAATCCATATGAAAGTCCGTCGGTAGCCGTCTTGGATGCACGGCAGCCGCTCGAGCGCGACATCCCGGAAGAAATCTCACGACCGATAAAGCACGGCTGGATCGCTGCGTGCGTCTCCGCGACCATGACACTGCTGGTCACCCTGCTCGCCCTGAAGAGCAGCACGGAAAATTCCTACGTCGACGCCTGGAACCTCATAGACGTCGCGCTGATTGCCCTGTTCGCCCTGGGCATCTACAAGCGGAGTCGCACCGCAGCGACCCTCATGCTGGTCTACTTCGTGCTCTCCAAGATTCTGATGATGATGGAGACCGGCATGCCGTCTGGCCTGGTGCTCGGCCTGGTGTTCACCATCTTCTATTTCCGCGCGATGACCGCGACCTTCCGCTACCACGCTTTCGTCAAGCAGTGGCGCCGGAACCCGCCTGCTCCCCGGCGCTCGTTGAGCGAGGACCCGCTGTTCGCTGCAAAAGCTACTGACAACAACGCGCCCTGAGCCCACAGCTCAAGCGTCACCGACCGGCAATCCACGGGTGCGCTGACTCAATCCTGCGAACGCTTCGTCGCCGTCTTGGTCTCGGTACCGAAGTCAGCGATTCGCCACAGGTACTGGCTGGCGTAGGTGCGATAGGGACCCCATTTCTCGCCGCGCGCCAGCAGCTCCTTCGGTGTCGGCATGACATCCTGCTTGTCGACGAACTGCGCACCCTTGCGGATGCCCAGGTCATCGATGGGCAATACATCGGGCCGCCCCAGCCGGAACATCAGCATCATCTCCACCGTCCAGCGCCCGATGCCACGGATGGGCACCAGCGCCGCGACGATCTCGTCTTCGTGCATCGTGCACATCTGCCGCAGTGTCGGGATTTCGCCGCGCTGCTCGCGCGCCGCCAGGTCGCGCAGGGCGAGCGACTTGTTGCCCGATACGCCGCAGGCACGCAGCGCCGCGTCATCGATGCGGCCCAAGGTGTCGAAATGCAGCCGCGTGCTGCCGATGGCGGCCTCGACACGCCCGACGATGGTGGCCGCGGCCTTGCCGCTGAGCTGCTGGTAGAGGATGGCGCGTGCCAGCGCGTCGACCGGGTCGAAGGTCTTCTTCCAGGTGGGTTGCGGTTCGATGTAGCCGATCCGCTTCATCCAGGTGCCCAGCTTGCGATCGCGCCGGGTCAGGTGGTCCCAGGCCTGTTCGGTATCGAAGCCGCGCGCGTGGCGTGGCATGGCGTCAGCGCCGCACCGCGTCGATCGCCCACACCACCCACCCCGCCATCAGCAGGATGCCGCCGGCGGGCGCCAGCGACGACGACATGCCCGCGAGCACCTTGAGCGACAGGCTGCCGGCGAACAGCAGCGTGCCCAGCAGCAGGGCATACAGGCCCGTCTTGCCCATGCGGCGCGCGGTCCCGGCCGTCAGCGCCGCCAATGCCAGACCATGGCCGAAGGCGAACATCGCCGCGGTCTGCAGGTTGGCCTGCGCCTGCCCTTCCACGCCGTGCGAGGCATAGGCGGACAGCCCGACCGCCATCGCGGCCAGCACGCCGCCGCACAGGGCGAGGAAGGAGGGTTTGCGTTGGCGGCGATCGTAGTTCATCAGCACGGGAGGCCTCGGGGAAGGACCGGCATCCTGCCAGGCGGCGGAAGAGAAACGGAGCGGGTTTGCAGTAGCGGAAATGCAACGCGCCGCATGAAGCGGCGCGTTGGGGACACATTCGGCATCACGGACTGGTGTCCGCGCCGCGTTACTGCTTGACGGCCCAGTAGATGTCGAACTTGCCGTCTTCCAGGAACGCGCCATCGACGCCGGACTTCCAGGATTCGAACGGACGGTCGACCACTTCGTGGCCGCTGGTGACGGCCCAGGCACGCAGGGCGTTGCGCTGGTTGTCCAGCTCGGCCATGTAGCCGGTATAGCTGGCGAAGGCGGACTTGCGCGGCTCGACGCGGACGTACTCCACGGGGGCGCCGGCCGGGATGGTGACGGTCAGCTTGCCGGTGGCGCCGGCCTTGCGGACGGGCTGGGCCACGTCGAAGGCGTACTTCTCGGCACCGAAGTCGGTCGTGATGATGCGGACCGGACCGGCGGCTTCCAGGCCGTTGGCTTCCATCGTGCGCTTGATCCATTCCTGGTTGGACTTGATCGAGGCCTTGATGGCGTCATTGTTGCGGTCGATGTTGCCGGCGACGACGACCAGCAGATCTTCGGCGGGCAGTTCGACGATCTTCAGGTCGGTCAGCGGGCTGCCTTCGGTGCGGTAGTCGAAGTTCGGCACGGTGGCCAGCATGTTGGTCAGCTTGGACAGGCCGGCCTTCACGGCATCGCCGACGTGGCGGCTGACGTACATGCCCGCATAGCGGCCCAGCAGGTTCCAGTCGTAGCTGACGTCATACGACTGGGTGATCTTCACATTGCGGTTGTTCTTGCCGGTGGGTTCCAGGCTGAACGTGCTGCGCTTGTCGTCACCCATGCGCTTGTCGACGATGGCGTAGGTGATCTTGCCGGGACCACCGGTCGGCGCCGGGCGCTCGCTCTCGATGATTTCCCAGCTGCCCTGGCCCCAGGCGGCATTGGTGGAGTTGTACTCGACCTTGGCGCCCACGCCGGAATTGGTTTCACCGCCGCCGGAGTACGACAGCTCGTTGGCCGCGCTGGGAATCAGCGGGTTCCAGTCCTTCAGGCGACGCACGTTGTTCAGGGTATCGAACACGATGGTCATGCGGCGATTGGTTTCGACGCTTTCTTCAAGATGGCGCTTGGACGGCAGGATCAGGCCGATCACCAGAAACAGCGCCAGAACCAGCGCCAACGCAATCACGAACTCGATCAAACGGGTCATTCAGGAGTCTCCGGGGGCCGGTGCCTCGGCCGTCAAAAAAAATGCACCGCGCATCCTAGCAGGGTTGACGGCCTTCGGGCAGCCCACCTGACACCGGTAGGCCGCCCCGTTCCGCACCGCACCACGGGCCTTTCCGCCCTTCCGGTGACGCGGCCGCGGGCATACGGCCGCGTACGCCTGCGGCGCCCCGGCTCAGACCAGTTGCAGCTCGAATGCCTTGAGGACGGCCCGCGTGCGGTCACGCACGCCCAGCTTGGAAAGGATGTTGGACACGTGGTTCTTGATGGTGCCCTCGGCCACGCCCAGCGAGTTGGCGATTTCCTTGTTGGAGAAGCCGCTGGCCATCAGCCGCAGGATCTCCGTCTCGCGATCGGTGAGGGGATCCGGGCGGTCGAGGCTGACGAAATCGTTGCGCATGTGCTCCAGCCCCGACAGCAGGCGCTGGGTCACCGCCGGTTGCACCAGCGAGCCGCCGTCGGCCACCGTGCGGATGGCGCCGACCAGTTGTTCCAGCGACACATCCTTCAGCAGATAGCCCTTGGCCCCGGCCTTCAGCCCCGCCAGCACCAGTTGGTCGTCGTCGAAGGTGGTCAGGATGATGGTGGGGGGCAGTTCGCCCGTGCGGGCCAGGGCCTGCAGGGCTTCGAGCCCCGACATCACCGGCATGCGCATGTCCATCAGCACCACGTCGGGCTTGACCTGCGGCACCAGTTCCACGGCCTGGCGGCCATCGGCGGCCTCGGCCACCACCTCGATACCGTCGTCCAGCGCCAGCAGGGAACGGATGCCCTGGCGGACCAGGGTTTGGTCGTCGACCAGACAGACACGGATCATGGGTTGCCTCCTGAGCTGAGCTCGGGTGTGGGTTCGGAAAGGGGATTCGGCGTGGCGGTCAGGCCATTGCCGGCGTCGTTCACGGGCAGTGCGATGTGCAGGCAGAAGCCCTTGCCGGGGCGGGTTTCGATGACCAGGTCACCACCGTACTGGGCCAGGCGTTCGCGCATGCCGGTCAGGCCATTGCCGGAGACCACCTGGTCGGCGCCGTTACCGTCGTCGCGCGCATCGATCAGGATGCGGTAACCGTCGCGCCGGCAGTGCACCCACAGGTTGCGGGCGCCGGCGTGGCGCACCGCGTTGGTGATGATTTCCTGGGTACAGCGCAGCAGCACGTGCGCCCTGTGCGGGTCTTCCAGGGTCAGCGGCTCCTCGATGTCCATGTGGATGGACAGCGACGGCACCTTTTCGGCCAGCGGGTACAACGCGGCCCCGAGGTCGATGGCGCCGCTGTCGCGCAGCTGGCTGACCGCCTCGCGCACGTCCGTCAGCAGCAGCCGTGCCAGCGTGTGCGCCTGCTTCACGTGGTCCTGTGCGCGGCCTTCGGTCATGTGCCCGGCCACTTCCAGGTTCAGGCTGAGCGCGGTCAGGTGGTGGCCCAGCAGGTCGTGCAGCTCGCGGGAAATGCGCGTGCGTTCGTTGACGCGGGCGCTCTCGGCCAGCAGCACGCGGGTCGCCCGCAGTTCGGCGTTCAACCGGCGCTGGTCCTCGCGGGCCTGCGCCTGCTGGCGCGCCACGAAGGTGGTGATCAGCACGAAGGCCGAAAAGCCCACGTAGAACATGGACTGGAACAGGGCTTCCCAGAAGTTGAAGTCGTCGCGGGCCATGAACGACGGCACCAGCAGCACGTGCGCCGCCAGCAGCCAGGCCACGGCGAAGCGCAGCTCCAGCAGCCACGGCAGCACGCCGGCCATGATCAGCAGCAGCACGGCCCCGAGGCCGGTCTCGGTATAGGCGCCCACGCCGATGGCGGCGGCCGTCAGCACCATGGCCAGCGGGACATTCCAGGCCAGCGGGAGCCCGGACTTGCGGCCATCCAGTGCACGCGTCGCCAGCCAGTAGCCGGCACCGAAGCTGAAATAGCACAGCGCGGTCAGCGGCAGGTTGACGCCGCGGCCGTCGGTGGCGCTGGACGGCGGCAATACCCACACGTTCAGGATGATGGGGATTCCCACCAGGGCCCACGTGTAGAGCCCGGCAGCGCGCAGCAGGCGGGTATGGCTGAGTCGTCCCAACATCCAGTCATCTTAGGCTGAATCGGGGGCGCTGCCGTCCCAACTAAAGTCATGTGGGCGCCGGGCGCGTGCCGGGCGGGTTCATCCTCCGCTCACCCGATGCCTCGCCGCCCCTGCACGGCCATGCGATAATCCGCCGTCGGCCGTGCGCGGCGACACGCCCACGCTGCCCCGCAAGACCCGTACGGAGTCAGGTAATGTCGATTGTCATCCGCGACGTGCGCGAGCACGAGCTGGATTCCGTCCTAGCCCTCAACAACAACGCCGGACTGGCCATCCTGCCACTGGACTCGGCCAAGGTGCGCCGCTTCTACGAGCAGGCGGAGTACTTCCGCGTCGCCGAGCGCGACGGCAACCTCGCCGGCTTCCTGGTCGGGTTTGGCTCCGGCGCGGACCACGACAGCAGCAACTTCGGCTGGTTCCGCGAGCGCTACCCCCAATTCTTCTACATCGACCGCATCGTCGTGGCCAGCCGTCGCCGCGGTGGCGGTGTCGGCCGCGCGTTCTATGCCGACGTGCAGAGCTATGCCGAACTGCGCCATCCGCAGCTGGCCTGCGAAGTGTTCCTCGACCACGGCGCCGACCCGGCGCTGCTCTTCCACGGCAGCTTCGGATTCCGCGAAGTCGGCCAGCACATGATGGGCGAAGCCAATGTGCGCGCCAGCATGCTGATGAAGGAACTCTGCAGCTACCCGTGGGTGCGCGAGACCTACGGCGATGCCCTGCCCGACGTCCCGTGGACACGGACGCGTACCCTTGCCCATCCCGGCGCCCAGCGCCCGACGGGAACATGAGCGTGACGCAAGCCCACATGGATTACGAACAGGCCGGCGAACTGAAGATCGGCCAGGTCGGCATCGCCAACCTCCGCATCCGCACCCTCGACGTCGCCCAGCTCACGCGTGAAATGCGCGACCGCGTCGAACGCGCCCCCAAGCTGTTCGGTCGTGCCGCCGTCATCATCGATTTCGGTGGCCTGGCGCGCATGCCCGACGTCGACACCGCCCAATCCCTGCTCGACGGCCTGCGCAGTGCCGGCGTGCTGCCGGTGGCGCTGGCCTACGGCTCGCGCGACACCGAAGTGCTGGCCGAACAACTGGGCCTGCCGCTGCTGGCCAAGTTCCGCGCGCAGTACGAACCGACCGGCGCCGCTCCCGCACCGGCCCGCGCGCCCGTCGCCGAGGCCGCTCCCGCGAAGCCGGCACCGGCGCCCGCAGCCAAAGCCGCCGACAGCAAGCCCGGCCTCGTGCAGAAGACACCCGTGCGCTCGGGCCAGCAGCTGTATGCTGAAAACCGCGACCTGACCGTGCTCAGCACCGTCGGCGCCGGTGCCGAAGTGATCTCGGACGGTTCCATCCACATCTACGGCGCATTGCGCGGTCGCGCCCTCGCCGGTGCGCGCGGCAATGCCGACGCGCGCATCTTCTGCCGCGAATTCCACGCCGAACTGGTCGCCATTGCCGGCCACTACAAGGTGATGGAGGAAGTACCCAAGGAACTGCGCGGCAAGGCCGTGCAGATCTGGCTGGACCAGGACCAACTCAAGATCGCCGCGCAGGAATGATGCGCGGCGTTACCCCGAATAGAAGAACGACCAAGGAGAACACCGTTGGCTGAAATCATCGTAGTCACTTCCGGCAAGGGCGGCGTGGGCAAGACCACCACCAGCGCCAGCATCGCCTGTGGCCTGGCGCGTCGCGGCAAGAAGGTCGCGGTCATCGACTTCGACGTCGGCCTGCGCAACCTCGACCTCATCATGGGCTGCGAACGCCGCGTCGTGTACGACTTCGTCAACGTCACCCAGGGCGAGGCCACGCTGAAGCAGGCGTTGATCAAGGACAAGCGTTTCGAGACGCTGTACGTGCTGGCCGCCTCGCAGACGCGCGACAAGGATGCGCTGACCAAGGAAGGCGTGGAGAAGGTGCTGAAGGACCTGTCCGATGACGGCTTCGACTACGTCGTGTGCGACTCGCCGGCCGGCATCGAGAAGGGCGCGTTCCTGGCGATGTATTTCGCCGACCAGGCCATCGTGGTGGTGAACCCGGAAGTGTCGTCCGTGCGCGACTCCGACCGCATCCTCGGCCTGCTGGACTCCAAGACCCGCAAGGCCGAGAACGGCGAGACGCTGAAGGCCAACCTGCTGCTGACGCGCTACAACCCGGCGCGCGTGGAAGGCGGCGAGATGCTCAGCATCAAGGACGTGGAAGACGTGCTGGGCCTGAAGACCCTGGGCGTGATCCCCGAGTCCGGTGACGTGCTCAACGCCTCCAACAAGGGCGAACCGGTCATCCTCGACCTGGAGTCGCCGGCCGGCCAGGCCTACGACGACACCGTGGGCCGACTGCTGGGCGAAGACCGCCCGATGCGTTTCATCACCCTTGAGAAGAAGGGTTTCTTCACCAAGTTGTTCGGAGGTTGAACATGGGCCTGTTCGATTTCCTCAAGGCGAAGAAGAACACCGCCGAGACCGCGAAGAACCGCCTGCAGATCATCATCGCGCAGGAACGCAATTCGCGTGGCGCCCCCGACTACCTGCCGCTGCTGCGCCGCGAGTTGCTGGAAGTCATCAAGAAGTACGTCAACGTCGATGTCGATGCGGTCAAGGTGGACCTCATCAAGGACGGCGACCACGACGTGCTGGACATCTCTGTCGCACTGCCGGAAGGCAATAACTGATCACGCCGGGCGGAGCAGGCTCCGCCCGCAGCGCCCCTCCCTGAAGCGGGACCCGTTCCGCCCTTCGCGACATCGCCATGAACGTTGCCGTCGCTGCTTCCGATGCCGCCGTACCGGACGTGCTCTGCGTCCGCGACCTGCCGTTCGCCACCCTCGAAGCGCTGCTTGCGCAACACGACCTGCGACTGCATGGCGTGGAAGATGGCGCACCCATCCCCGGCAGCTTCTGGGGCGAACCCGAAGCGGGCGTCATCGCCAGCAACGTGTACGTGCGTGGCGACACGCCGGTGCATTCCCTGCTGCATGAAGCCTGCCACCTGATCGTGCTGCCGCCGCAACGCCGTGCCCAGGTACATACCGACGCCACCGACTCGGACCTGGAGGAAGACGCCACTTGCTGCCTGCAGATCATCCTGGCCGATGCGCTGCCCGGTGTGGGACGCGCGCGGCTGATGGCGGACATGGATGCCTGGGGCTATTCGTTCCGGCTGGGGTCGACGGCTGCGTGGTTCGAACACGACGCGGAAGACGCCCGTGCCTTCCTCAAGCAACAGGGCCTGCCCCACCGCTGATCCGGCGGCTGCATCATGGCGCGCTGCGGCGCGAGACTTCCTGCGGCGCCCCGCGTTTCCGTGGGCGCGGTTCGAACACGACGCGGAAGACGCCCGTGCCTTCCTGAAGCGCCTGCGCCTGCCCTTGTAGGAGCGACGTCAGTGGCGACCGCACGCTCCCACAACCAGGACAGCCCCCCTCAACTCACACGAGGAAACGCGGACAGGGCCAGGTTCGCCGCCAATGCTTCCCCACTCCACTGGCGGTCCCGGCCGCAACTGGCGTCGGCCCCACAAGGAAGTCCCCGCCGCACTTGCACCCCCTCCCCCCGCCTCACTACCCTTCGGGTTCCTGCCTGCCGTACCTGAAGGACATCCCGTGAAGCAACGCCATCTCCTGCTCGCCATCGCCGTTGGCGCCTGTGTCGCCACCCTGGCCGCCTGCAAGAAGGACGAGCCCGCCGCCGAACAGGCCGCCGCGCCCGCCACCACGCCGCAGGGCGAGAGTGCCGACCAGTTCATCGCGCGCGTCAACGACGAGTACCGCAAGATGTACCCGGAACTCACCGCCGCGCAATGGCTGTCCAGCACCTACATCAACGACGACAGCCAGCTGCTGGCGGCCAAGGGCAACGAACGCTACCTGACCCAGCTCAACAGCTGGATCGAACAGGCCAAGAAGTACGAAGGCCAGAAGATGTCGCCGGAGACCGCGCGCGCCATCCAGCTGCTGAAGCTGGCCACCGCGATGCCCGCACCGAAGGACCCGGCCAAGCTGGAGGAACTGACCCAGATCGCCACGCGCATGGAAGGCACCTACGGGTCGGGCAGCTACTGCACCGGCGAAGGCGACGCGAAGAAGTGCCGCCAGCTGGGCGAACTGGAAGACGTGCTGCGCAGCAGCCGCGATTACGACGCGCAACTGGACGCCTGGCAGGGTTGGCATACCGTGGCGCAACCCATGCGCAAGGACTACACGCGCTTCGTTGAACTGGTCAACGAGGGCGCCAAGGAAATGGGCTACGCCGACACCGGCGAGATGTGGCGCAGCGGTTACGACATGACGCCCGCGGAAATCGCCGCGGAGACCGACCGCCTGTGGGGCCAGGTCAAGCCGCTGTACGAACAGCTGCATTGCTACACGCGCACCAAGCTGCAGGCCACCTACGGCGTGGAGAAGGGCCAGGTCAACGGCCTGCTGCCCGCGCACCTGATGGGCAACATGTGGCAGCAGGACTGGGGCAACCTCTGGGACGTGCTGGAACCCTACAAGGGCGCCGGCAGCCTGGACATCACCGGCGCGCTGGAAAAGCAGTACCAGGCCGACTACCAGGCCGCGCTCGGCAAGGCCGGCCCCGGCCCGGGCACCGACAAGCTGTTCCAGGCCGAGCGTGAAGCGCAGTTGCAGGTGGCCAGGCAGATGACCGAACGCGCACAGGACTTCTACACCAGCCTGGGCATGCCCAAGTTGCCGGAGAGCTACTGGACCAAGACCCAGTTCATCAAGCCGATGGACCGCGACGTGGTCTGCCACGCCAGCGCCTGGGACATGAACATGGCCGGCGACGTGCGCACCAAGATGTGCATCAAGCCGAACGAGGAAGACTTCACCACCATCTACCACGAGCTGGGCCACGTCTATTACTACCTGGCCTACAACAAGCTGCCGCCTCTGTTCCAGACCGGCGCGCACGACGGCTTCCACGAGGCCATCGGCGACACCATGGTGCTGGCGATGACGCCGGATTACCTGAAGTCGATCGGCATGGTCGATGCGCAGCAGCAGACCAACGAAGCGCTGATCAACGCGCAGATGCGCATGGCGCTGGCGAAGGTGTCGTTCATGCCGTTCGGCCTGATGATCGACCGCTGGCGCTGGGGCGTGTTCGACGGCACCATCAAGCCGACCGACTACAACAAGGCCTGGTGGGAACTGAAGGCGAAGTACCAGGGCGTGGCCCCGGTCGGCGCACGCAGCGAGGAGTTCTTCGATCCGGGCGCCAAGTACCACGTGCCGGGCAACACGCCGTACACGCGCTACTTCCTGTCGCACGTGCTGCAGTTCCAGTTCTACAAGGGCCTGTGCGATGCCTCCGGCTACAAGGGCCCGCTGTACAACTGCAGTTTCTACGGCAACAAGGTCGCCGGCCAGAAGTTCTGGGCGATGCTCGAGAAGGGCGCCAGCCAGCCGTGGCAGGGCACGCTGAAGGAGCTCACCGGCACCGAGAAGATGGATGCCAGCGCGGTGCTGGAGTACTTCGCGCCGTTGCAGGCGTGGCTGAAGCAGCAGAACGAAGGGCAGACCTGCGGCTGGCAGCCCACCGCTGCCGTACAGGCGCCTGCGCCTGCCACCAAGTCCTGACGTGACCAAGACGGGCCGGCAACGGCCCGTCTTTCATTTCCCGAGCCACAAGGATGTCTGGATGAAGCTCTCTCCCTGCTTTCCGTTGTTCGCCACGGTCCTGCTTGCCGCGTCCGCGCAGATGGCCGAAGCCGCGTCTCCGCAGGTGGCCGGCGAGCGCAGCCGCACGGTCAACCACGCAGTACCCACCTGGAAACAGCCTTCGTTCCCCGCGCGCAGCGCCATCGCCGTGGGGTATCGCGAAATGCCGGTGCGCGCTATCCACCGACTCCAGCTGCGCAATGCATCGCCCCAACTCAAGGCCACCCAGATCGGCATCGGCCGCACGCTGGTGGACGATGGCATCTCGCGCACTACGCCGGCGTTGCGCTGGCTGCCGCTCAAACAGGGGGGCGCGGTCGCGCGCCTGCAGGTCACGTCGCCCGACGCGCTCGGATTGCGTGTGGGCGTGGACGTGCGCGCACTGCATCCCCATGTAGAGCTGCGCTTTGCCGGTTCTGACGAGCCGCAGCGCGTCGTCGCGGCAGTGACGGCCGCGCAGGCATCCCAACGCATTGGCACATCGGGCCTTTACTGGACGCCCAGCACGGATGGCGCCACCCAGATCATCGAGATCTATCGCCCGGCGCATGTTACCACATTGCAGGCGCGCATGGATGCCTCGCAGGTTTCGCACCTGCTCACCAACAGTCGCAGCGATTTCAAGCTTGCCAAGGCCCTGGGCGATTCCGGCACCTGCAACGTCAATGCGGTCTGCCGGGCAGACGAACTCGGCGCGCCCTATGTGCAGGTCAAAAACGCTGTGGCCCGCATGCAGTTCGTCGACATCGGCGACGACGGCCAGACGGGCACCTTCACCTGCTCGGGCACGCTGGTGAACGACACGGTTCCCTCCACCCAAGTGCCTTATTTCTTCAGCGCCAGCCACTGCATCAGCGGGCAGACCGCAGCCACCACTCTCAACACGTTCTGGCGATATGAAAGTGCGACCTGCAATGGCACCACGTCGCAACCCATCGTCCAGCTGTCAGGAGGAGCGGCGTATCTGTTCGCCGACACCGTTACGGACGCCCTGCTGCTGCGCCTCAACGAACCCGCGCCGGCCGGCGCGGAGTTCGCGGGCTGGGATGCCAGCCGCATGCCCGGCGATACGCCGGTGGTCGGCATCCATCATCCCTCGGGCGACCTGAAGAAGGTCTCGCTGGGAACCTCCTTCTCCAGTTCAACCTATCCGGGAAGGAACATCGTCGGCTGGTATAGCGGCACTACCGAAGGGGGCAGCAGCGGTTCGGGCATCTTCACCACGTACACCGACGGCAGCTACCGGCTGCGTGGCGGCCTGTGGGGGGGAAGCGCGACGTGCGCGAATTCCACCTCGATCAACAACCAAGCCAACCGTGACGCGTACTCACGGCTGGATCTGATCTTCCCGCAGATCCAGCAGTGGCTGGCGTCGGAACCTGTCCGCGAACAAGGCTCGCACCCGCTGGCTAGGGGCGGTGGCGGCCCGGTGATGAGCAACGGTATCCCGCCCGCCACGGCTCCGGCAACGCCCGCGTCACCGCGTCCGGCGCCGGCGCGGGCGGATCGCGATGACCGGCGTCCGCGACCGGTGTTGCCACGAATCCGCGAGGTCGAGCGCTGACCGTTCGCGCTTAAGCTGCTACCAGAGGACCGGCACGACACCGGCCCTCTGCATTTTCTGATCGCCCCCCACGTCCGCTTCATTCCCGGCACACAGGAGGAATCCAGATTGGGAGCCTCGCTCCTGCCGTGGACGGCCACCAGAATGCCCACCCTCTTCACCCATGCCCTGCTCCCGCTCGCTGCCGGCGTCGCACTGGGTAGCGCCCGCGTTCCACCCCGTCTGGTCGCGGCCGGAATGATCGCCGCTGTCCTGCCGGATGCCGACGTGGCGATGTTCAAGTTCGGCATCGACTACGCGCATGCGTTCGGGCACCGCGGTGCCAGCCATTCGCTGTTGTTCGCGCTGGCATGCGGAATACTGGGCGCCGGCGCATCGCGCTGGCTGCACGCCAGTGCGCGCACGGCTTTCCTGTTCATCGCCCTCGCCGCCGCCTCGCATCCGTTGCTGGACATGCTGACGGACGGGGGCTTGGGCGTGGCGCTGTACTGGCCATGGTCCGATGCACGGCATTTCGCGCCGTGGCGCGTGATCGAGGTCTCGCCGTTCGCCCACCGCTTCTTCAGCGCGCGGGGCGTGGAGGTAATGCTGTCCGAACTGCGCTGCGTGTGGTGGCCGGCGCTGACCGTGGCCGCCCTCGCCTTCTGGATACGCCGCAGGAAATCCCTGTAGGAGCGACGTCAGTCGCGACCGCAAGGCCGGATTTGTCGATGGGACATGAAGAAGCGTGGAGAACGGGACACCGGAAGCATCGCTGCTACGGGAGCTGGCGTTGGCGCTGGTGTGTCTCAATCCGCGGTCGCGACTGACGTCGCTCCTACAAGAAGCGATGCATCAGTTCACTTCCTGCGCGGGATCCGGCTTGCCGGCCTTCATTTGCTCGGCCAGCTGCGCTTCGAACTGCTCCAGGGTCAGGCCCTGTGCGGCGGCTTCGATCACCGCGGTGTCGCGCAGCTCGTCCGAATACACCAGCCTGACCGCATTGCCCTGCGCCTCATGCAGCTCGGCCGCCTGCTTGATCATCGCCAGCACTTCGGCGGCACTGTCGGAGCTGCCGGCGATGCGGCCGTCCAGCCCGAAGACCCACACCCCCGCCTGCCGCACGATGCCCGCCAGCAGGTCGCCCTGAGGATTGCGCAACTCGGCATGCGGCTCGATGGCGGGGGCGTTCGCACGCGCCTGGTTGCGGAGCTTCTCGGCCTTGCGCTTCTTCGCCTCGCGGCGCGCCTTGGACTGGATGGACATGGGGGAATTCTCGTCGTTCAGAGGTGATCGGTGGGTTCCAGTGCCGCGCTCTCGCGGGGACAGGATGGCATGTCGCGGCTGACGCTGGCTTCCCAGCGCCACATCAGCCAGCCCAGCAGCGTGAAGCCTGCCATGCCCAGCGCCAGGTGCAGGCCGTGGTGGCTCAACAGCGGCGACAGCACGCCGGCGATGATCGCGTTGACCACCAGGTTGCTGAAGGCCTGCAGCGACGACGCGGCGCCCCGCTGGCGTGGATACATGTCCAGGATCGAAAGCGTCAGGATGGGGAACACCAGCGCCACGCCCAGCGCCGCCAGTGTCATCGGCATCACGGCCCACGGAATCCGCATCGCATCGCCCGCCCAGGCGTTGTAGCCCACGTTGGCCACCATGGCCACCGCCATGCAGCCGAAGCCGATGGCCACCAGCCGGCGACCCTCCACCCGGCCGGCGGAACGGCCCGACAGGAAGGCACCCAGCACCATGCCGCCGATCGTAGGCAGGAACAGCCAGGCGAACTGCTGCTCGTTCAGATGCAGCAGGTCCATCACGAACGCCGGCGCCGATGCGATGTAGAGGAACAGGCCGCCGAAGCTCAGCGAGCCGGCGGCCGCCAGCCGCAGGAAACGACGGTTGCCGAGGATGGCGAAGTAGTCGCGCAGGAGGTGGCGTGGCGACACTTTCAGCCGCACTTCCTTCGGGTGCGTTTCCGGCAGCCACGCCCCCACCGACAGCATCAGCAGCAGCGAGAAGCCAGCCAGGAACCAGAAGATCATCGGCCACGCGCTCCAGCCCAAGATCCAGCCGCCCACGATGGGGGCGATGGCCGGCGCGATGCCGAAGATCATCGACACCTGGCTCATCAACCGTTGCGCGTCGTCGCCGTGGTGCACGTCGCGAACCACTGCGCGGCCGACGATGAAACCCACGCCGGCCGACAGCCCCTGCAGCGCACGGAAGAACAGCAGCGTGCCCATGTCGGTGGACAGCGCGCAGCCCACCGACGCCAGCAGGAACACGGACAGGCCGCCCAGGATCACCTTGCGCCGCCCGAACGCGTCCGACAGCGGCCCGTGCACCAGGCTCATCAGCGCATACGTCAGCAGGTACACGCTGATCGTCTGCTGCATGGCCACCTTGTCGGCGCCCAGCTGCGCGCCCATGGCCGGGAAGGCCGGGAAGATGGTGTCGATGGAGAACGGCCCGAACATGGCCAGTCCGCCCAGCAGCAGGGCCAGGCGAAGGCTGGAGACGGGTTTGGCGACGCTCATCGCAGGGGGAACTCCGGGCAGGTCCGGTGCCGCGTTCATGAACAGGCCGGGCCGGAGGGCTGCATAGGGTACGCCGAAACGCCGCGCGGACGCCCGCCGGGCTATAATCGCCGGGCAAGATCAGGTGGGAGAAGCCCGTCGCCCGCGACGTGCTGCCGAAGGCGCAAACGCCCGTAATCGCTCAGGCCCGATACCATCACCGCTACAAACACTCTGGAGAGACCAGCCGCCATCCGGTAGCGCTGGCGCCGAAGGGGCACGAAGCACGCGACCTCGTCCGCCGCGCTTCCAAACTCTCAGGCAGAAGGACAGAGGGGCACTCCACGCGCGGTTTCCGCGCGCCCGGTCCTATTGCCCCTTCCCGGATGCCCGCCATGTCCAACACCCCCTCCCTGCGCGAGCTCGAGCACCACGGTGCATTCCTCGAGCGCCACATCGGCCCCAACGACGCCGAGATCGCGCACATGCTGCGTACGGTCGGTTACGACTCGCTCGACGCGATGACCGACGCCATCGTGCCCGCCGGCATCAAGTCCACCGCGCCGCTGGCGCTGCCCGACCCGATCACCGAGGAAGAGGCACTGGCCAAGATCCGTGCCGCGGCCGACCGCAACCAGGTGTTCCGCCACTACATCGGCCAGGGCTACTACGGCACGCACACGCCGAAGGTCATCCTGCGCAACATCCTGGAGAACCCCGCGTGGTACACGGCCTATACGCCGTACCAGGCCGAGATCTCGCAGGGCCGCATGGAAGCGCTGATCAATTTCCAGACCATGGTCGCCGACCTGACCGGCATGGAGATCGCCAACGCCTCGCTGCTCGACGAAGCCACCGCCGCCGCCGAGGCGATGACGCTGGCAAAGCGTTCGGCCAAGTCGAAGTCGAACGTGTTCTTCGTGCACGACCGCGTGCACCCGCAGACGCTGGAAGTGCTGCGCACGCGCGCCGAACCGCTGGACATCGAACTGGTCGTCGGCAGCGCCGAAGACGCGCTCGCCACCGACGGCTTCGGCGTGCTGCTGCAGTATCCCGACACGCTGGGCGGCATCGGCGACCACAGGGCGCTGGCCGAGGCCGTGCATGCACGTGGCGGCCTGGTCGCCGTGGCCACCGACCTGCTGGCGCTCACCCTGATCGCCGCGCCCGGCGAATGGGGCGCGGACATCGTGGTCGGCAACACGCAGCGCTTCGGCGTGCCGTTCGGCTTCGGCGGCCCGCACGCCGCCTTCATGGCGTGCCGTGACGCGTTCAAGCGCAGCATGCCCGGCCGCCTGATCGGCGTGTCGATCGATGCCGAAGGCAAGCCCGCCTACCGCCTGACCCTGCAGACGCGCGAGCAGCACATCCGCCGCGAGAAAGCCACCTCCAACATCTGCACCGCGCAGGTGCTGCTGGCGGTGATGGCCAGCATGTACGCCGTCTACCACGGCCCGGAAGGCCTCACCCGCATCGCCCACCGCACGCACCGCCTGGCCACCATCCTCGCCGGTGCGCTGCGCGCCGCCGGCGTCAGCGTCGGCGAGGGTTTCTTTGACACCCTGCATATCAGCGGCATCGACGCCGCCGCCGTGCATGCCAAGGCCCGTGCCGCCGGCATCAACCTGCGTGCGCTCGACGCGCACAGCGTGGGCATCAGCCTGGACGAGACCACCACCCGCAAGGACGTGGCGGACTTGGCGGCCCTGTTCGGCGCGTCGATCACCGACATCGACGCCGCCGATGCCGCCACCACCGACGCCCTGCCCGCCGCCCTGAAGCGCAGCAGCGCGTTCCTGCAGCACCCGGTGTTCAACACGCACCACAGCGAGCACGAACTGCTGCGCTACATGCGCGCGCTGGCCGACAAGGACCTGGCGATGGATCGCACCATGATCCCGCTGGGCAGCTGCACCATGAAGCTCAACGCCACCGCCGAGATGATCCCGGTGACATGGCCGGAGTTCGGTGCCATCCACCCGCTGGCCCCGGCCGAGCAGGCCACCGGCTACAAGCAGCTGATCGACGAACTGGAAGCCATGCTGGTCGAATGCACCGGCTACGACGCGGTCAGCCTGCAGCCCAATTCCGGCGCGCAGGGCGAATACGCCGGCCTGCTGGCGATCCGCGCCTACCATCGCTCGCGCGGTGAAGCGCACCGCGACATCTGCCTGATCCCCGAGTCCGCGCACGGCACCAACCCGGCCAGCGCGCAGATGTGCGGCATGACCGTGGTGGTCACCAAGTGCGATGCCAACGGCAACGTCGACGTCGACGACATCCGTCGTGCCGCCGAAAAGTACAGCGACCGCCTGGCCGCGCTGATGATCACCTACCCGTCCACGCATGGCGTGTTCGAGGAGGACGTGGTCGAGATCTGCCAGATCGTCCACCAGCACGGGGGCCAGGTGTACACCGACGGCGCCAACATGAATGCCCTGGTCGGCGTGGCCAAGCCCGGCAAGTGGGGCTCGGACGTCTCGCACCTCAACCTGCACAAGACCTTCTGCATCCCGCACGGCGGCGGCGGCCCGGGCGTTGGCCCGTGCGCGGTCAAGTCGCACCTGGCGCCGTTCCTGCCGCGCACGCTGGGCGGCGAAGGCGACGTGGGCATGGTGTCGGCGGCCAGCTTCGGCAGCGCCAGCATCCTGCCGATCAGCTGGATGTACGTCACGCTGATGGGTGCGCAGGGCCTGCGCAAGGCCACCCAGGTCGCCCTGCTCAACGCCAACTACATCGCCAAGCGGCTGGAACCGCACTTCGAGACGCTCTACACCGGCCGCAACGGGCTGGTGGCGCACGAGTGCATCCTCGACCTGCGCCCGCTGAAGGACAGCACCGGCATTAGCGCCGAAGACGTCGCCAAGCGCCTGATCGACTTCGGCTTCCACGCGCCCACGCTGAGCTTCCCGGTCGCCGGCACGCTGATGGTGGAACCGACCGAGAGCGAATCGCTGCACGAGCTGGACCGCTTCATCGACGCCATGATCGAGATCCGCGACGAGATCCGCGCGGTGGAAGACGGCCGCCTGGACCGCGAGGACAACCCGCTGAAGAACGCGCCGCACACCGCCACGATGGTGATGGCCAGCGAGTGGACCCACGCCTACCCGCGCGAACTGGCCGCCTTCCCGCTGGCCACGCTGAAGCTGCAGAAGTACTGGCCGCCGGTCGCGCGCGTGGACAACGTCTACGGCGACAAGAACGTCATGTGCGCCTGCATCCCGGTGGATGCGTACAAGGACGATGAAGTGGAGGCCTGAGCCTCACCGCCCGGTCCCGCACGACGGCCCCGCATCGCGGGGCCGTCTGCGTTTGCGCCCTGCCTGCAGCACACGGAAGTGACTTCTGGCAGCAGCCGAAGTGACTTGCGACCCTGTCGTCCCGATTGCCGCGCCGGCTAGCCTGACGTTCCTGTCTTCCACCGGGATGCGTCATGCGCCTTGTCCTTCTTTCCTGCGCCGTGCTCGCCGCCGCCGCGCTGCTGCCGGCCGCTCACGCCCGCGCCGTCGATGCGCCCGCCTGCCATGCCGGCGCCTATCGCCTCCTTGATGGCAGCGTGGTGGAGATCGGTCGCGTCAGCGAACCGGCACAACTGCGCTGGCGGCGCGTGGATGGCAGCACCGGCCTGCTCTCGTCCGCGGACGATGCATGGCGCAGCACCACGGGCTGGACCGGCCGCCCCGACGGCAAGGTCGTGCGCTTCGGCGACTGCGCGGAAGCCCGCATCGACTTCGATGGGCAGGCCGGGTCGAAGATCGCCTTCGACATCACCGAAACGCGTTTCGCCGGCAAGGGCGAGCAGTTGCGTGGCCGGCTGGTGCTGCCGCAGGGTGATGGCCCCGTGCCGATCGCAGTCATCGTGCACGGGTCGGAGGACTACTCCGGCGTCGACTTCTATTCGGCGCAGCATCTGTTCCCCGCGCAGGGCGTGGGCGTGTTCGTCTACGACAAGCGCGGCACCGGGCAGTCCACCGGCAAGTACACGCAGGACTTCCATCTGCTGTCCGACGACGCCGTCGCGGCATTGGCTGAAGCACGGCGCCTGGCCGGTCCGCGCGCGGCGCGCACAGGCTTCCTGGGCGGCAGCCAGGCCGGCTGGATCGCACCGCTGGCGGCCAGCAAGACCGGTGATGCCGCCTTCGTCGTGGTCGGCTACGGCATGGCGGACAGTCCGCTGGCCGAGGATCGCGACCAGGTGATGCTGGACCTGCGCCGCGCCGGGTACGGCGACGACGTGCTCGCGAAGGCGCGCGAGATCACCGATGCCACCGGTGCCGTCGTGGCGTCTCGACGCGAGGCCGACTGGGAACGCCTGGAGGCCGTCCGCCGCCGCTATGCGGGCGAACCCTGGTACCCGGCGATCAAGGGCGAGTTCAGTGGCCTGCTGCTGCAGCATACGCGGGAGCAGATCGAAGCCACCGCCGCGCAGCACGACAAGGGCACCACGTGGAATTACGACACCCTGCCGGTGCTGCGGGCCCTGCGCATCCCGCAGCTGTGGATCCTGGCGGGCGCGGACCGCGAAGCGCCACCCGAGGAAACCCGTCGCCGCCTGGTGGCGTTGGCGGAAGCAGGCCACCCGATCACCACGGTGGTGTTCCCCGACACCGACCATGGCATCCGCGAATTCGAGACCGGTGACGATGACAGCCGCACGTACACGCGCGTCGCCGACGGATACCAGCGCATGCAGGCCGACTGGATCCTCACCGGCTCGCTGCCGGATGCCCCCTACGGGCGTGCGCAGCTGCTTGCGCAGCCAAGGCGCTGACGCAGCGCGCGATGATGCGACCGGCGATGATGGAGCCGTTATGATCGCGCCATGGCCAGCACCCTCGCCTTCTTCCTTGATGTCCTGATCTTCATCGTCCTGGCCTGGGCCGCCTGGCGGGCCGTGGCGCGCTCGATCCCCATCGCCGTCATCCCCATCATCATCGGGCTGGTGCTGGCCGCCACCGGCGTGCTGCCCGCCGGCTGGGGCGTGCCGTCGAAGCTTGGTGACCAGCTGGGTTTCGTCGGCGTGCTGCTGCTCGCCTTCACCGCCGGCCTTGAAACGCGCCAGTCCGCGCACCTGCCCACCACCGCCGAGGCCGCCCCGCTGCCGCGCACGCAGGCGCTGCGTTTCATGGCCAGCGCCGGCATGGCGCTGCTGCTGCCGTTCGCACTGGGCACGCTGGCCGCGCATTACTACTTCACCGGCTTGCCGGGCTGGGACGCACCGCGCGGCGGCGCGTGGATGGGCTCGATGGCCATCGGCCTGTGCCTTGCGGTGAGTGCGCTGCCGGTGCTGATCGGCATCGTGCGCGAACTCGGTCCGCTGCATCGCCCGCTGACCCAGCTGGCGCTGCGCATCGCGGTGATCGACGACGCCGTGCTGTGGATCGGCCTCGCGCTGTTGCTGCTGGCCGCCGAGGGCGGTTCACTGCTGGCCGGCGCCTCCGTCCTGCACCTGCTCGCGCTTGGCGTGGTGATCCTGCTGGCCGCCGCCGGCACGCTGGCGCAGCGGCTGCGCGCACGGCCGCCGGCCTGGCTGGTGTGGGTGTCGTTGCCGGTCTTCCTGGTCACCGGGGCCTGGGCCAGTTCGCAGCTGGGCCTGCATGCCCTGCTGGGCGCGTACTTCGGCGGCGCGATGGTGCCGCCGGCGTGGGGCCGACGCTTGCCGGTGGAACGGCTGGGCCAGTTCGCGTTGATCGGCCTCGCCCCGCTGTTCTTCGGCCACAGCGGCCTGAAGATCGACGGCAGCGTGCTGGGCTGGGCGTCGCTGCAGGCGTCGCTCGCGCTGCTGGTGCTGGCGGTGGTCGCCAAGCTCGCCGCCGTGCTGGCCTGTCCGCCGGCCTCGCACCTGTCCCGCCGCGACGCGCTGGCCGTCGGTGCGCTGCTGCAGTGCAAGGGACTGATGGAAATCGTCGCCGCCACCATCCTGCGCGACAAAGGCCTGTTGTCCGAACACGCCTTCGCCGCACTGGTCACGCTGGCCGTGCTGTCGACGCTGCTGACCGGCCCGTTCTTCCGTGCGCTGGTGAAGCGCCGCGCCTCGCAACCGCAATCAGGCAGCCAGCCCGCCTGACGTCGCCTAGAAGGTGACCTTCACCGACGGCGCGCTGCGCTTGGCCTCACCGTGGTACACGGCTTCGATGTTGTTGCCGTCCGGGTCAAGCACGAACGCTGCGTAATATCCCGGATGGTAGGGCCGCTCGCCCGGCGCGCCGTTGTCGGTGCCCCCATTGGCCAGCGCGGCCTTGTGGAACGCCTCCACCGCCGCCCTGTCCTGTGCCTGGAACGCCAGGTGGTGCCGACCGGTCAGCTTGCCTTCCGCCGCCTCGCTGTCGGCAGTGGACACGAACAGCTCATCGGCCCAGAAATAATCATCGGCGGTGCCGCCCATCGGCACGCCCAGTACATCGAACACCGCCGTGTAGAACGCGCGGCTGGCGTCCAGGTCGCGGACGACCAGTTGGATGTGGTCGATCAGCCGACCGCGATGCAGTTCCTGGGTTTCCATGGTGCGATCCTCGGTTGAAGAGCGGACAGTGATGGCATGGCATGCGGTCAGCGAGTGTCCGCGACCGGATGTCAGGGCCTCGTCAACGCGGCGTCAACGCGAGGTTCCGATGCCCCCGTGGCGAAGTGCACGTGTGGCCTCATGACGCAGCCTGCACATCTCCGGCTCGATCATCGCCGGCTGAAGGCCGCCAGCCCAGGTGGCCGTGCCGACCAGGAGACCCCACGATGGCCACGCGCAAATCCCCCACGTCCGCTCCCTCCACCGGCAAGGACAGCGCCGCGACGCCTGGCAACGGCGGCGAACTGCATTTCAGCGCCGGCGGCCGGCATCCGCCGCTGACCACCAACCAGGGCATCCCGGTCAGCGACAACCAGAACTCGCTGCGCGCGCACGATCGTGGGCCGACGCTGCTGGAAGACTTCATCCTGCGCGAGAAGATCACCCACTTCGACCATGAGCGCATCCCGGAGCGCATCGTGCATGCGCGCGGTTCCGGCGCGCACGGGTACTTCGAGTTGACGAAGTCGCTGAAGAAGTACACCACCGCGCGCGTGCTGACCGAGACCGGCGTGCGCACGCCGGTGTTCTGCCGTTTCTCCACCGTCGCCGGCGGCGCGGGCTCCGTGGACACGCCGCGCGATGTGCGCGGCTTCGCGGTGAAGTTCTACACGCAGGAAGGCAACTGGGACCTGGTGGGCAACAACATCCCGGTGTTCTTCATCCAGGACGCGATGAAGTTCCCCGACCTGGTGCACTCGGTGAAGATGGAACCCGACCGCGCCTTCCCCCAGGCCGCCAGCGCGCACGACACGTTCTGGGATTTCATCTCGCTGACGCCGGAAGCCTTCCACATGATCATGTGGGCGATGAGCGACCGCACCATTCCGCGTTCGCTGCGCATGATCGAAGGCTTCGGCGTGCACAGCTTCCGGCTGCTCGACGCCAAGGGCAACAGCACCTTCGTCAAGTTCCACTGGCGGCCGAAGCTGGGCATCCAGTCCACCGTCTGGGATGAAGCGGTGAAACTGCAGGCCGCCGACAACGATTTCCATCGTCGTGACCTGTTCGAGGCCATCCAGAAGGGCGACTTCCCGGAATGGGAGCTGGCCGTGCAGCTGTTCACCGAGGAACAGGCCGATGCCTTCCCGTTCGATCACCTGGACCCCACCAAGCTGATCCCCGAAGAGCTGGTGCCGCTGACGGTGATCGGCCGCATGGTGCTGGACCGCTGGCCGGACAACTTCTTCGCCGAGACCGAACAGGTCGCCTACTGCCCCGCCAACATCGTGCCCGGCATCGATTTCAGCAACGATCCGCTGCTGCAGGGCCGGCTGTTCTCCTACCTGGACACGCAGCTCTCGCGGCTGGGCGGGCCCAACTTCCACCAGATTCCCGTCAACGCGCCGAAGTGCCCGTTCGCCAACCTGCAGCGCGATGGCCACATGCAGATGCAGGTGCCGAAGGGCCGCGTGAACTACGAACCCAGCAGCCTGCAGGCCGACACGCCGCGCGAGACGCCGGCCGGCTTCCGCAGCCATGCAACGCAAGCCGACGGCAACAAGGGGCGCGTGCGTCCGGCGAGCTTCGCCGACCACTACAGCCAGGCGCGGCTGTTCTTCCGCAGCCAGACCGCGCCGGAGCAGGCGCACATGGCGGCGGCACTGGTGTTCGAACTGTCGAAGGTGGAAACCCCGCATGTGCGCGAAGCCATCGTCGGGCACCTGCGCCATATCGACGCGGACCTGGCCAGGCGCGTCGCCGACGGCCTGGGCCTGGACGCGCTGCCGCCCGCCCCGCCCACTTCCGTCAAGCCGCAGGACATGCCGCCGTCGCCCGCGCTGCAGATCATCGGCAAGATGAAGCCCACGCTGCAGGGCCGCTGCGTCGGCATCCTGGTCGATGACGGTTCGGATGCCGCTGCGATTGCCGCCTTGCGCAAGGCCGCGGAAGCCGATGGCGCGCAGGTGAAGATCGTGGCGCCGAAGATCGGCGGCGCGAAGCTGGGCAACGGCAAGCGCCTGCCGGCAGACGGGCAGCTGGCAGGCACGCCGTCGGTGGTATTCGACGCGGTGGCGCTGGTGCTGTCGGACGTGGCGGGCAAGGCGTTGGCGTCCGAAGCCGCCGCGGTGGACTGGGTGCGTGATGCCTTCGGCCACCTGAAAGCGATCGCGCACGACGAGGGCGCGGCCGCGGTGATCAAGGCCGCGGGCATCGGCAAGGACGCCGGCGTGGTGAAGGCGGGCGACACCGCGGCCTTCATCAAGGCCGCACGCACCCGCCAGTACGCGCGCGAGCCGCACGTCCGCACCCTGCCCTGACCGCGCCCGCTGCCGAGGCCTCCACCGGGAAACCCCCATGTCGGAAACGATCTACGACGCCCTGCGCGAAAGCCACGACCTGCAGCGTTCGCTGTGCAGGCGGATGCTGCGCTCCAGCCCCGGCACGGCCGCGCGCATCGCGTTGTTCAGTGAACTGAGGATCGTGCTGGCCGCCCATGCGGCAGCGGAGGAACGCTTCCTGTACGTGCCCATCCTGATGGACGACATGGGGCTGAACTCGTCGCGCCATGCACTGCACGAGCACCACCAGATCGACGAACTGGTCGAAGACCTGCAGTCGCTGGATCCGCGCCGCGCGGCCTGGCTGAAGAAGGCGCGCGAGCTGTCGGAGAAAGTGCACCACCATCTGCGCGAGGAAGAGAAGAAGTTCTTCCAGGTCTCCGGCAGGATTCTCAGTGCCACGAAAAAGGCGCAGCTGGCCCGGCAGTACCGCCGCGACTACGCACGCATGCTGGAGAAGCTGCACGCCGCATGACGCGGCAACACGGCAACCGGCGCGCATCGTGGCGCGCCGGTCATGCGATGCCTCAACGCCAGGGCTTGGACTTGGTGGCGGCCGGCGCGCTGGACGCAGGGTCCATGTCCTGCACGATGGCCTTCAGGTCGACCTGGGCGAACTGGCCGTCGCCTTCCAGGTCCAGCTGCGCATTGCCGCCCTTGGCGAGCGCGTGGTGGTCCAGGAAGACTTCATCGCCGACGGCCGGCGGACGCTTGGCGCTGACCACGCGCGACGGAATGCGCAGCACGCTGAGGCCGGCGCGGCGCCAGGGGCGGTCGGGCATGAAGCGGCTGATGATGGAACTGTCCACGTGCACATCGATGGACGTGCCGGAAATCGCAATGCATTTGCCTATGGCGACATCATAGTTCAACGGTTTCTCCTAACGGGGTGACGCAATGGCCGCGGGCGACGCACGCACTTAGTGGTGCACGTTGCTCAGCGTGAACAGATAGTGCGCATCGTCCAGCAGGCGCCGCATGCGAAGTTCGACTTCGCGCGGATCGCGCAGCGTGGGGGGCGCACTCAGGGAATAGGTGGTGGTCTGGATGCCATCCAGGAAACGCTTCTGGCGCGCCACGCTGACATCCAGCGACTGGCAGGCGCTTGCCCACAGCGCACGGAGTGCATCCGGGCCAATGCTCTGCTGGTGGCCCACCCGCAGGATCAGCCAATTCACGTGATGCGCCATCGCCCTGCCTTGCCGGTAGTCAAGGGCCAGTATGCGCCCATCCCTGTTAAAAGGGGGCGTGGAAGGCGAGCGCGTTCGGAAGGGCATCGCGCAACGAAATGACGCGTCGTTTACGCGCAACACCTTGATGCGCATGGATTCTTTATGCGATGCGCCGCCACCATGGCCGCACTGCACTCCGGTGCGCCTCTGCCGACACCATGTCCATTCTCGTCATCCAGGGTCCCCACGGCGCCGCCAACGCGCGCGTGGGCCATGCTTTCACGCGCCCCTTGCATGCCGCGGCAACCGCGGCCGGCGTTCCGCTGGCGTGGCGCCGCGTCCGCACCGCGCGCAGCCTCACGGGCTGCCTGCAGCGCTTGGAACGCGCACAGGTACAGCGCGCCCAGGTACAGGTGGTGCTGCTGGATGCGGGCGATCTGGCCACGGACGATCACGCCTTGCGCGGCACTGCCCTGCGGCAGGCAATTGAAGAGCTGCCCATGCCGTACATCGAAGTGCAGGACGACGCCGCGCACCTGCTGGAACCCCGCCTGCATCCGCGCCACGCACCGCTGGTGACCGTCGTGCTGCGTCACCAGCTGGAACACGCCTATGCGCTGGCGCTGTCCATCGCACTGCGTCGCCTGGCCTCGCCCGCGCCGCTGCACCCCACGCGCGTGCCCGCATGAACGCGCCACGCACGCCCATGTCCATCCTGATCATCCGCGGGCCGGAACCACACGCCGACGACGCCAACCGTCCCCTTCCCGCCCACCTGGTGCAAGGGCTGGTGCGACGCGCCGCGTGTGCCGGCAAGACGCTGGCCGTGCGCCGCTGCGGCAGCACGCGCGAGATGCTGCATGCGCTGTCGATGGCCAACCAGTGGCACGTGGAAGCCACCCTGCTCGACCCCGGCACGCAGGTGGACAGTCCGCTGCTGCAACGTGCGCTGCAGGGCCTGGACCATCCCTACATCGAAGTGCACGACGACGTCAGCCACCCGCCCGAACCCACCCTGCCCACGCGCGGCGGACGTTGCCTGGCCGTGGTCAACGGTTACGGCCTGCACGGCTACACGCTGGCGCTGAACATCGCGCTCGACCACCTGGGCGCGGCGGAGTGCGAATGCGATGTGCACGTGGGCACCTGACGCGGCGATGCGGCGCGCGTACTTCGCCGACTACGAAGCGTACGAGGACGGCCACGCGGTGGCGTGGGGCCAGGCCGTGCTGACGTGCGCGGCACAGGACGATGCCGATGAAGTCATCGCACGCCTGCGCCAGCAGGCCGCCGACCGGCAGGGCGTGCCGCGCGCCGCCATCCGGCTGCGCAGCGTATGTCGCCTTTGAGTACCGCGCACGCGGCGTGCGACCCGTGGCAAGACAGCATCCGTTCACGCCATCGTGTGATGTCGTCGGCAGTTTCACCGTGTACGGCGCGCGGCGTTGACGCGCTCTTCTCATCCGCCGCGCAACACTGCAGGCGTGGTCGGAGCCGCCCAGCGGCGTTGTCCGGATCCAGTCCAAAGCCACGGACGACCACAAAGGCACCGTCGTGCGAAGCCTCAGCTTCGTCCAGCTTGGCTGATAGTTGCGTCAACCTCCGCGGATCGCTGGCGCGGTGCCTTCTTCCCCGATGCAAGCAGTCGCCTGCCGTCCGCCAGACGGCAGGATCGGCAAGGTCGCCACCGCGGCCCGGCGGCATCATGCGGATCCGTTCCCGCCCTGCCCGACCTGCCCATGACCTCTCCCACGCTCTATGCCGTCGGCCAGACCTGGCGCTGCACCGGCCGCACCGCGGACGAAACCCCCACGCTGCTGATCCAGCAGATCGACACCCATCCGCTGGGCGGGCTTGTGTATCACGTGAGCATCGACGGCCTGCGCATCCGCCAGCCGGCGTTGCCCGGCGGCCTGCTGGACACGCTGCCGCACGTGCCGGTCACCCGCCACACACTGGACACCAGCGTCACCGCGCTGGAAGGCACGCCGGGGGCGGACGCCCGTTTCCGCGAAGGCCATGCGCAGTGGAAACAGGCCTTCGATGCGCAGCAGGCCGGTGCCTTCGGTGTCAGCGTGGCGGAAATCGCCACCATCATCGAACGCGGCATCGCCGGTACGCCGGCGCGCTGATCGCATCCGCTACACGTTGGGCGGCAGCGGCGCGCGCAGCGGCAGCGCCGGGCGCGGGCACAGCGACTTCAACTGGCAGTAGGTGGCCTCGTACGCGGCCACTTCTTCGGCGTGCTGGCACAACGCACGGAAGGGATTGCGCGCCGACAACGCCTGCGCCACCGCACGCAGGCGTTCGCCATCGGGGTGGGTCTGCACCAGCGCGGCGACCCAGACGGTCAACGCTTCCAGGTGGCCGGTGAGCCGTGCATCGGCGGTTTCAAGGCTGTCCAGCGCATGGCGCGCCGGGTATTCGGAATAAAGCAGCATAGGGGCATGACGTCTGGCATGGGAAAGTGCCGTGCGTCGCCCCTGTCCTTCGCGCCGGCTGTGTTTTCCTTCACGCACGGCGCGATGCACAGCGGCCAGCGCTGCGCATCGCGAGTCAGGCAGGGTTCGGATTGGAGGCCGCTGCGCCTCAGCCGCGCAGGTTCACTTCGGCCACCTTGTCCTGGTAATCCTCCTTGGGGTCCACGCCCAGCAGCATCTTCACGCCGGCCAGCAGGCTCTGCTCGTTCAACCAGATCTCGGCGTGCTCGGCGTCGAAGCGCAGCAACGCGAGCTTCGGGTCGTCCTTGCCGCCTTCGTACCAGGCGGCGACGAAGGGGTTCCACAGGCGGTCGATCACCGCGCGGTTGTCGTCGCGCACCAGCGAACCCTGCAGGCTGGCGAACAGGTCATGGCCCATCGAGGTGAAGGTGGCCACGGCGCGTTGCGGCGACGCGGTGCGCTGCGCCAGCAGGTTGTCGGTGGCGGTGAAGATCCACATCGGGCCGCGGCCTTCGTGTTCGGTCAGTGCGGTCATGGGACGGGTGTGGCCGTCTTCCGCGCCTTCCAGGCCGATCATCAGGGTGCGGTCGGACTTGAGGGCCTTCCAGAGCTTCTTTTCCAGTTCTTCGGGGGTATGCATGTGGCCAACTCCGTGGGGAATGCCCCGACCGTAAGCGCGGCGCCGTCACGGGGTTGTAAATCGGGGGCGTATTCGCCGTGACGGCTCAGCGCGCCGTCAGCTTTGTCGCGCGGTCGTCACGCGGCAGTGCGCCAACCAGACTGGCGGGTAAACGCACTGCTGCGCTTTCACCTGCGCTTGCCATCACCGCGCGCACGCTTGCCGCGTATTCCCGTTGCAAGGAGATGGTCATGAAGGTTTCGCATATCGCGCTTTCGCTCGGCCTGCTGTCGATCATCGGCGTGGCCGGCGCCCAGACCTACGGCCCGGAAGACGAGGGTCGCCGTTTCAACGACGGCAGCAAGGTGGTCTGCAAGAACGTGGAAGTGCAGAAGAACAGCAAGGACCCCAACCGCGTGGCCGGCACGGCCATCGGCGCGGTGGTCGGCGGCCTGCTGGGCAACCAGGTGGGAAGCGGCAGCGGCAAGAAGGTCGCCACCGTGGGTGGTGCCGTGGCCGGCGGTGCGATCGGCCGCAAGGTGCAGGGCGACAGCCAGGAGAACAAGGGTGACCGTGTGGTGGAGCGCCGTTGCGAACGGGTGTACCCGTAAGCCTGTCTCCCACACGTGCAAGGCGAACGCCTGCGGCCGCAACGCCGCAGGAGTTTTTGTTCGAGCTGGCGCCTACCGGGGAACGGGGCGCAGTCTCGCTAGGGCACGCGGTCTGCGCGATGCCGGTGTGCTGGAAGCCGCGCTCGCCCGCCCCCGCAGCGGCACGCCCCCACGGCGCGCGTTGAGGGTCGCCTCAGGCGCCTGTTTCCTGCGCGAGCGCCTGGCGCAGCCGTGCATTCTCGTCCGCCAGCCGGCCATAGGCACCGAACAGCGACCACGTTCCCCAGACGCCCAGCACCAGGGCATGGACAAACGGGATGGCGGCCAGCGCCATCAGCCAGGCCAAGGCGGTGGCGTCGAGCGTACGCACATAGGGAATCGCCATCAGCGTCTGGTTGATGAGGGCGGCCGTGGTGGAAATGGTCAGCAGGCCGAAGCTGGCGTGCCGGTAGCGGCGCCATGCGCGCCACTGCAGTACCAGCATGACCACCGCGCACACCTGCCCGGCGATGATGAAGATCCAGCTGAGCACCAGGTATGCAGGCATGCAGGTTCCACGGAATGAGGTGGCGATCTTTTAGCACGCGACGACCCGGGGCATGAACAGGAACCGGTGTCCTCCACGCGGCATGGATGGCCGCGCTGTCCCGACGCATGGGTTTCCCCGCATCAGCGCACCCGCAGGGGCGCGAATGGCTCGCGCGCTACGCGACCAATGCCGCTTCCCGCGGCAGCGTGATGACGAAGATCGTGCGGCCGCCTTCCACGCGGGCCGTCACCTCACCGCCGTGTGCGGTGGCGATCTCGCGCACGATGAACAAGCCCAGGCCCAGGCTGGTGTGCTCGCCCTGGTTGGCCGCCCGCGAGCCGCGGCGCAGCGGATCGAACAGCGCGTTCAGTGCCTCGGTGGACAACGGATCTCCCGCGTTGCTTACCGCGATGCAGGCACGTTCTTCATCGGCCTCCACGCTGACGCGGATTTCACCGCCCGCGTCGCCGTACTTCGCCGCATTCGTCACCAGGTTGTGCACGGCTTCCCGCAGGCGGGCGTCGTCGAAGTCGCCACACGCGTCGGAGGCCACGTGCAGCGTGATGGGCGAATTGCGCAGCGTGGTACGCAGCAGGTCGACTTCCTCGGCGATGGCCGCGCCCAGGTCGCAGGGCGCGCGGTGCAGCGTCATGCCGGCGCCCAGCGCACTCTTGCTGTAATCCAGCAGGCCGTCGACCAGTCGGCTCAGCTGCAGGCCGCCGCTCAGGATGCGTTCGGCCTGCCGCGCATGCGGCGTGCCCTTGGCGTTGTCCACCAGGAACTCCGCCGTGCCCACCACGGCCGTCAGCGGGCCACGCAGGTCATGCCCCAGTGCGCCGAGGAAGACATTCCGCCACGACTCCACCGTGCGCGAGAACTCCACCAGCGATTCGGCCACGGCCTGGTCGATGGCTTCGTTGAAGCGGATGATGTCGTCGATGGCCCCGTCGCCGAGCGCCTCGTCCACCGCCCACAGCCGCAGCACCGATGCGCGCAGCGCGCGGTACTCGGCGATCATCTGGTTGACGCCGAACCCGTCGTCGGCGCGGCTGCGGCCATGGCTGGTCGCCGCCGATTCCGAAACGCTGGACGACGGTGCGCGCCCCTGCGCCTTCGCGTGCTGCTGTGCCGGCGTCTGCGGCGTGCGCAGGTCGGCGACGATTTCGCGCAGGATGAGGGGAATGTCGTTACGCAGACGCTTGTGGTCCAGTTGCGCACCTTCCGGCGCCTGCGTGATGGCGAACTCGACGGCGTCGTCGAGGATCCGTTTCGGATGGGCTTCAATGAAATCGGCAAGTCGCATGGGCACTCCTTGGCGTTCCTTCTGCATGTTCTGCGTGATGTTGTCGTTTATGTTTGTCCCCTTGTTCCGGTGCAATCCGGCGCACTCAGTTGGCGATGCTGCGCGGATCGCGCGGATCATCGATGTGGGCCGGTGTCTCGGCTCGCGCGTCCGGGCCCACCGGCACGTCGTCGGGATCGCCGGGATCGCGCGGCATCGGCGGCCTGCCCGGGTCTTCCGGCCGATACGGATCGCTCGGCACGCCCGGCGGGCTGTGCCTGCCGGGTTGGGACGGCGTGCCGGGCGGCGTGGGCTGGCCGGGCGATGTCGGCGTACCCGGCTCGGTGGGTCGGGGCGTGCCGTGTGCGGCGATGCGGGTTGCGTGGGTCACGTGGTCACTCCTGAGCGCCAGCACGGCGCGGCTATCGGTCGGCGGTCGACGCCTGCAAGGCGGCGGCCAGGGCGGCGTCACCGGACACCAGATCGGCCCAGCGCACCTCCACCCCGTTGCGGCGACCCTTCTCCACCAGCTTCAGGCCGGTGGGGTCGATGGTCAGCGTGTAAGCCTGTTCGCCCACCATCAGTTCGCGGCGAAGCGGCTTGTCGAGAGGCGTCGTCATGGCACGCCCTTCATGGGTGTGGGTGTGTCGTTCATAAGCGTTCCCTTCATGTCTGCGGCGAATGGCGGCGTGGCTGCCCATCCCGTGCGCCAGGTTCGGCGTCGGGATCATTGCGTTCGTCGTTGGTGCGCTTGCCGGGCGATTCGCCGGGCACGACGACACCGTCGGGGCGACGCTCCTTTTCGATGGGATTGGGCGACACACCTGTGGCGTCCCGGGTCTTGCGATCCATGGCGGGCTCCTCGCTTGCGTGGGTCCAGCGTGGAGGTCGCAACATGGATGGCGCGTGAGCGTGGCGTGGCTGTTTTCAGCCGGCGGTCACGATGTGGCCGCAATACGACTGCGCGCTGAACGCATCGATTGCATGCACACGCTGACGTAACGAAGCGCGCGCCTGCACGGCGCGGGGCGCATGTATCGCCAGTGTCGGTTAAGCGGGTGGACGCAGGCGCGTCAGCACGCTTTCCATGTCGTGGCGGCGGAAGGGTTTGGCCAGCACGGGCGTGTCGACGAAGCGTTCTGGCAGCCCCTCGTGCCCGTAGCCTGTGGTGAACAGGAACGGCACCCCGCGCTCGCGCAGTGCATCGGCCACGGGGAATGACGGCGTGCCCGCCAGATTCACGTCCACCACGGCCAGATCGATCGGTGCTTCGTCGAGCGCTGCCAAGGCCTGCTCGACCGAGCCGGCGCTGCCGGCGACGTCGTAGCCCAGCGTGGGCAGCAGGTCTTCCAGCAACATCACCAGCATGGATTCGTCTTCCACGATGAGGACACGCGGTGTGGGGTCGGTCATGGTCATGCAGCCTCTTCCAGGTCGGGCAAGGGGGCGGTGATCCGGCAGGTCACGCCGGAGGCACCGAAGTCGAGGGCCACTTCGCCGCCCAGGTCATGGCGCAGGCCGCGCTCGATCAGGCGCGAGCCGAAACCGCGGTGCGCGGGGGCGGTGACCGGTGGGCCACCCACTTCCTCCCACGACAGCACCAGGCTGCGACGGCCCTGCACGACCTCGGCACGCCAGCGGATACGCACGCGTCCGGGCCGCGCCGACAGCGCGCCGTACTTCGTGGCATTGCTGCACAGCTCGTGCAGCGCCATCGACAGCGCCAGCGCACGTTGCGGGTCCAGCTGCATGTCCGGGCCTTCGATGTCGAAGCGCTCCGGGTCGTCGACCAGGCACGGGGCGATGGCGGTGCGCACGATGTCCTGCAGCGTGGCGTGTTCCCATTGCTGCCGGGTCAGCACGTCGTGTGCCTGCGCCAGCGCATGCAGGCGCGATTCGAAGCGGTCGCAGGCCGCGCCGATGTCGTCGGCGCCGCGCAGCGTCTGCAGGGCCAGCGATTGCACGATGGCCAGCGTGTTCTTGACGCGGTGGTTCAGCTCGTTGAGCAGCAGGCGCTGGTGTTCTTCGTGCTGACGGCGCGCGGTGACGTCGGTGGCGGCGCCGAACCATTCGGTCACCTCCCCGCCGATGGGGCGGATGGGCACGGCGCGCGAGGACAGCCACGTCCAGCGGCCGTCCTCGCCGCGCATGCGGTGTTCGACGCTGAAGGTGGTCTGGGTGGCGCGGGCGCGGGCGATGGCGTCGCTCACCAGGTCGCGGTCGTCGGGGTGCACCAGCACGTCCAGCCAGTCGGGCGTCAGCGAACCGGGGCGCCCGAACAGCAGGTTGCCGCCAACGATGTCCACTTCGCTCCAGTCCTGGTTGGTGCGGTAGACCAGGTCGGAGGTGGCGTCGACCATGGCGGCGAGGCGTTCTTCGCTGTGCCGGCGGGCTTCTTCGTGCAGCTTGCGCTCGGTGACGTCGCGGGTGGTGCCGGCGACGGCTTCCACCTCGCCGCTGGGGCCGATGACGGGCGTCAGCAGGTAGTCGTAGATGCGGCGGCCGTTGGTGCCGTTGAACGGCACGTCGCCGCGCACGGGCTGTCGGGTGGCGATGACCTGGTCGATCTCGCGGTCGTGCATGGCGGCGTGCCAGGGTTCGTAGCCCAGCTCCAGGCAGTTCTTGCCGATGGCCTCGTCCCAGGTCTTGCCCCACATGGCCAGCAGGGCCGCGTTGGCATAGGTGAAGCGGTGTTGCAGGTCCCACATGTAGACCAGGTCGGGCGTGGTCTGCAGCAGGGTTTCGTACAGGCGCGCGCGCTGCTCCGCAGAGGCATGCGCGCCGCCTGCCATCAAGGAGCTGTCCATGGAAGGCATGTCTGGTCGATGGCGATGCCCCACCCTACCGCCCGTCGGCGTGCGCTACCCGTGAAACTTGGCAGGGGGACAGCGTCATGCAGGGCTGCTGTTCAGATAGCGCGCAAAAAAAGGCCCCGCGGTGCGGGGCCTCCTTTTCCTGCGGCATGCGGCAGGTCAGCTGTCGGCGCCGCTGCCGGCAGGCGCCGATGCGGCGGAACGCCGGACGAAGCGGGCCGCCAGCTCGCGGCGGGCGTCGTCCACGCCCTTGTCCTTGCCGGCCACGCGGATGACGCCGTAGACCTCCAGCGAGGCAGCCATCAGGTCGCTGCCGAGGGCAAGTTCGGTATCGGACACGCGCTGCAGCAGGTGCGCCAGCCGTGCGGCGCGGGGGCGCAGGGCTTCCACGGCCAGGTGGTCCTGGCGGAAGGCGTCGATGTCGAAGTCGCGCGGCATCAGGCCCGCGTGCTGTTGGGCGACGGCCAGGGCGGTGGCGCAGAAGGCGCGCGACTTGGTGCCCATCTTCACCAGGTCGGAGCGTTCGTCGACGGTGAGGGCGATCAGCAGGTCGAGGTCGGCTTCGAGCGCGGTCAGGGAGCCGTCGATGCGTTCCAGGCGGTCATGGGCAGCGCGTGTCACCAGATGTGCGTTTGCCATGGCGGGTGTACAGGGCACTCAGCACGCAGACGCAGGCGGAGATGTTGGGGGGCTCGAAACCGTGTCCAGCCGGCGGGCGTATCTCCTAGAAGGGTGCTGTCTTAGCACACTTCCGACGCAGAACACTTGCGCTGGTTGCGCCCCAGACATGCAGACACGAAAAACCCACCGGAATGGCAGAGGTTGGTACGATCATATGTGAAGTTTCGAGGCGCGGTGGTGAGTTTGGTATGCGATCAAGCGGCAGGCACGCTATTCAGGAGATGCGACAATCAGCGTCAACTTGCGATGCGGCTATCCCAAAGCTCAGCCCCAACTTTCACTCCGCAACGGCAGCTGATTCAGGGAATCTCTCACATCTCGCCATTGCGGAAGCACTTGATTCATCAAAGCGATGAAGCGGGGACCGTGCGTTGGGTACCGGATATGAGCCATCTCATGGACAAGGATGTACTCGAGGCAGTCGAGCGGCTTTCTTGCCAACTCGGTATTGAGCCGGATGTTCCGGGCCGCGGGATTGCAGCTACCCCATTGTGTTCGCATGCGCTGAACAAACACTTTGCTGACCCTGACTTTCAGCAGCGGCTCCCACTTCGCCAGCAAGGGATCGACCGCCCCCCTCACCAAGCCCCGATACCACTCCTGCAGAATTTCGCCGCGCCGATCCGCATCGGTTCCTGGCCGCACGAAAAGTTGCAATTTTCGATGCCTCAATTCCACGACAGGCGGTGCGTCGTGCTCGACAATATCGAGCAAGTAGCGCCGCCCCCAGACGTAGTGACTTTCTCTCTGAAGATACTCCCGCGGGGTCTCGCGCGGCTGGGCTTGCATCTTCTGTCGCTGACGCCTTATCCAGGCAAGCCTGGTAATCGCGAACAGCCGAATGGCTTCCAGCGCCATTCGCTCCGGCGCGGCAATACGTATCCGCCCATCGGGCGGATACACACTCAGGTGCAGGTGCTTGATCGGCTTGCGCTCTACTTCCAGCACAAACTCACCAAGATTGAGCTTGGTCGCCATCAGTACTCAGCTTGCTGTTTAACGACAAGGAAAATCCTCTCAACCTCCGCCTCATCACCAAGCACCTCAAATAGGGCAGCCTTGATGATCTGCTCACGCGACTGCACGCCACGCCAGTCGTCATAACGCACACGCTTGATGGCCTCATCCAACGCAACCACCATGCGCAGCCGGGGATCCGCGTACTGAGCATGCTCATCCGCCACATGCCTTCCGGCCGAACCCAATGACGCCATCGGGATATTGTTGTAAAGCGCGCGCTTGCCAGGGGAGTCAAGCGCCGGTGGAACATTCCCGGCATGCCCGGCCTGCACCCGCTTTGCGATGTCGGCAATATGTCTCAAGTACTCTTCGTACTCGATGGCCTTCTCCTTGCGAAGACGAATTACCTCATCGAGCAATGCCGACATCCGCTCATAGAATGCGGGATCGCTCGCCTGCTCTCTCAGGATGTGCGCCCGGACATTGTTCTCGATGGTCTCGGCGACAGCTGCCTTGTTTCCCTTCAGCCCGCCAAGCTCGCGCGCGATCGCAGCGGCAATACCGGTCTTCACGATGAGCTCCAGCAGGCCAATATCATCGAACGGCGATATCTTCCTCGGCTCGTCGGCATGCACGTACGTGTCAAGGAGATGCCGCATGTCGGCCTCAAAAGGCTTGACATCAAGGGACTCCCCGCTCGCCTTGCGAACTATCTCGCGCACATTGACGTAGTGCTTCAGGCGCAGCTGGATGCGCTGGATGTCATGGGCCTGATAGCCCGCCGCCGCCAGATCGTCTGCGATGTTGGCATACGCACGGACCAGCCCCACCGTGGCCTTGTACAGGGCCGCCCGGTGCGGCTCGCGCTCGTTCAAGTCGCTGGCAATCTCGGTATTGCCACAGAAGTAATGAATATGCTCCAGCTCGCCTGCAGGCTGTTCCACCGGCTCGCACAGCAGGTGCAACTGCTCGAGCGCCTGATCCAATCGTTCGCGTCCCTTCTTCAGGCGATCCTGCAGCATCACCTCCGATTCGGCGCCGCCGCCGCTGTGGTCCAACTCAGCGCTGTAAACCGCAATGGCGTTCTCTACTTTCTTGAAAAGATCCTTGTAATCGACGATGTAACCGAACTGCTTGTCCTCGCCATCCAACCTATTGGTTCGGCAGATCGCCTGGAACAGGCCGTGGTCCTGCATCGACTTGTCGATATAGAGATACGTACAGGGCGGCGCATCGAAGCCGGTCAGCAATTTGTCCACCACCACCAGCAGCTTCATGTTGGCCGGCTCTTTGATGAAACGATCCTTGGCCCACTCCTCGTAGGTCTCGGTCTTGCTCATCGGCCGCTTGGCGGTCACATCCTGCAACAGTTCGACATAGGTACTGTAGATGATCTGCTTGTCGGTTTCCGTATTGGCGCCGGTCTCCTCCAGCGTCACGTTCCTGACTTCCGGATCATATGAGGTCACCAGCGCACACTTGCCCTTGAGTGGCGTGGCCTGCAACAGCAGGTAGTAGCGGCACGCTTCAAAGATGCTGGAGGCCACCAGGATCGCATTGCCGCGCTCACTCGACAGACGTGGCTTGACGCCGAAATCGAACACGATGTCGGCCACCACACGGCCCATGCGCGCCTTGGAACTGAGCACGCTCTGCATCGTGCCCCACTTCGCCCGGAGTTCGGCCCTCTGCCAGTCATTCAGGCCCTTCGTCTTCGCCTCGAACCAGGCGTCGATCCTGTCCTGCGAACCCAGGTGCTGATCGATATCGCGCGCCTCATAGATGAGATCCAGCACGACCTCATCTTCCACCGCCTCACTGAATTTGTAGGTATGGATGTAATTGCCGAACACCTCCAGACTGGTCTGCGCGTCCTTCTTCAGCAATGGCGTCCCAGTGAAGCCGATGAATACCGCATGGGGCAGCAACGCCTTCATCACCTTGTGCAGGCGACCGCTCTGGGTACGATGACACTCATCGACAAACACGTAGACCTCCCCCACAGCAGGGCTAGGCTGCGCTTCCAGCTCCCTGATGAAGGCTTCGAAGGCTTTTTCATCCCGCCCACGGGACTCCAATCCGAACTTGTGCACCAGCGAACACAACAAGCGGGGCGTGGCTTGGGCAAGCTGCCTCATCAGGTCACGGCCGCTGCTGGTGCGATAGATCGCCTCGCCTGCCGCTTCGAATACGCCCTTGATCTGCTTGTCGAGCTCGTCGCGATCCGTGACGATGGCGACCCTGGCATGCGGATTGTTCTCCAGGATCCACTTGGCCAGCAGCACCATCACGATGCTCTTGCCGCTGCCCTGGGTGTGCCAGATGACCCCGCCCTTCTTCTGGTGTATGTGTTCCTGCGCGGCCTTGATACCGAAGTACTGATGGACGCGGGGCAGCTTCTTGATGCCGCCATCGAAGAGCACGAAGTCGTACATCAGTTCGATCAGGCGGTCCTTGCGGCACATCTTCAGCAGATACTTGTCGAGCTTGAAGCCTGCGTTGTCGTGCTCGTCCTCCTTCCATCGCAGGAACATCTTCTCTGGTGTTTTGATCGTGCCGTACTGCAACCCCTCGGAATCGTTGCCGGCAAACACGAACTGCACCGTACTGAAGAACCAGGCATTGAACTCGGGCTCCTGGTTGGACAGGCTCTGGCGAATGCCTTCGCCGATGCTCACCCGGCTGTTTTTCAACTCGATCACGCCGATGGCAATGCCATTGACGTAGAGCACCAGATCCGGGCGCCGTTCGAAGCCACCCTTGAGCGTAACTTCCTCGGCGATGGCGAAATCGTTGGCATCCGGTTGCTGCCAATCGACAAGATCGACGTTCCCGGTGACGTCTCCGGCCTCTGTCTTCACCTGGACGCCATACCGAAGCAGGCTGTAGACCGCCTGGTTGTTGTCGTACAGGCTGCGGCCGTGGTGGTTTGCCTCGGTGCGCAACCGGTGCAGGACGATATTGATTTGCGCATCGCTGTGGCCACGGCCGCGTAGCCACGCGCCCAGCCGAGCTTCCTCGATGTTGCTGTTGTGGCGGTCAGACCAGTCGCCGAGATGCGTGTAATTCAGCTGATCGCGGAAGAGCGCGACGATGCGGTTCTGGGTGGCGCGTTCGGGGGCACCTACAAAGTTCATGCCATGGCTCCCAGTGGTGCGGCAGACATCAAGACCCTCACGTCAGACGTATGCCACGGGGCCATTTTGGTAGCCAGCGCCGCGGTCCCGTTACGGCAAGAAATCCCTCCAAGACAAAGATGTGTCATGGTCACCCCCGGATGAACCCCTGCAACGTGGAACGGATGCCCGCAAGCCCCGCCATCGGCCTTGCCCCCGCGGATACGGGTATAATTATGCTGTCCCTGTCGCCGGTGAATCCCATGGCCCGCAAGCCGCTCCCCGCCAAGACGCCCAGCAAGCAGGCCATCTTCCGTGCCGTGGCCAGCTCCACGGCCATTGAGACGGGCAAGCCCGTACGCATGCTTGAAAAGCTGCTGCGCGACGGCCCCTCCGGCGACAAGACGACCCGGCTGCGCTCGCTGGTCCTGGCCAAGTAGCCCCCTCGGCATCACCCCTCCGCCCCCAGCGCCAGCGTCACCAGCCTCTTCATCGGCGCATAGTCGCCACCCTGCCCGTCGCGGATGGCAGCAAAGTAGCGCTCTTTGTCGGCGTCCCACGCGGTGTAGTCGAGCGGCTCGTGCCCGGCCTGCACCGCCATGACATCCGCCAGCAGACGCGCCAGGCGGCCGTTTCCCTCGCGGAAGGGATGGATCAGGATCAGTTCGACATGGCACAGGGCAATGGCCTGCGCCAGCCCCGCTTCGTCCAGCCCCTCACAGGGCGTGTAGCGCTGCAGGCAATCGCGCTCAAAGTCCTGCAACAACTTCGGTACAAGCGCCGCATTGGCGAACAGGAAGCCGCCCTTGCTGACATTGACGGTGCGCAGGGCGCCCGCGAAGCCGTAGAGATTGCCCAGCCAGCGCCGATGCCAGGTGACCAGGTCGGCAACCATCAGCGCGCGATCGGGCAGACGGTCGATCAATACCGCTTCGTACAGCTGTCCTAGCAGCAGCAGCTCCGCTTCGGCGATCTCGTCGCTACTGGTGATGCCCAGCTTGTTGGCCAGCATCTGGTCATCGGAGCCCGGCTGCATCGCGCCCTGCGGACCATCGACTTGGTAGCGATTGCTCATCCGGTGTTGCTCCGTCAGCCCTTCACTAGTTTGAAGCTGATCTGGTAGCGGTAAAAGTCGATTGCAGGCGTCATCATCAGCGCGCGACGGATCTTCTGGTCATCTTCCAGCGCGATGATCACCCCGCGCACCGTCTGGTCGGCCTCCGCCAACTCGTCCTGCACATAGCCCATGTAGCGCAGGGTCTGCCCGACCACCGCATCGCTGGCCCGGCCCTTCTTCAACTCCACCACCAACAAAGTGCGTTTGTCTTTGCTCACGGCGAGGATATCCAGCGGCCCGGTATCGGTCGGGTACTGCGAGCCCACCGGTTCGCCATCCTCGGCATAGATGTCGTACTGGCGGCCCAGGTCAGTCTGGGCCCAGTTGTCGACCAGGAAGTCCTGCAGGTGCCGCTCCAGGGCAAAGGAGGTCGCATCCTCTACTGCCGGATCGGTGGCGACCAGCAGGGGAGCAGCTACACCGCCGATCAATTGCTCGAGTTCCGCGCCGTAGCGGGACACGTCCGAGACGGTGCCGATAGAGCTGGCCGAATTACGCAGCGCATCACTCATGTCGGCACGGGCGATGCTGGCCGGCAACCAGCGCACAGGACGGCGATGCGGCAGCACGCCTCCGGGCACGTACAGGTAGTCGCCGGTGACTTCACCCACTCGGTAGCTGCCCGTGCCGTCGGGACTGAGGACGATGTCGCCGGTGCGGATGCCCTTGCAGATAGTCCAAGTGAATCCGCACCACAGGCCCAGCGCGATCTTGGAGCGGTCTGGCCATTCCTGCTGCAACTCGGGGATGAAGTGCCGGTTGAAGGCACGGAAGTCATCGGTCAGGTCGCGGGCGATATCTCGCTGGATGTCGCCGAAGCCGGAGCCGATGAAACCGCCGGCAAAGCATTCCTTGGCGTGGATGCTCTTCCGACCCAACATGACGCGGTAGTAGTGTTTCATACGAGGCGGATCCTTCCAGTCAGCAGTTCCTGCATCATGCCCTGCTTGATTTGGCGGGCCTTGGTGAGCTTGACTTTGAGAGCGTCGAGCTCGGCGTCCATGTCGGAAAGAATGGCGGCGATCGCAGTCTGCTCTTCCTTTGTGGCGGGCCATCCGACTTCAAAGGCAGCCAGTTGCGTCTTTCCAATTTCGAGGAAGGTGCTGCCACCGCACAGACTAATGAACGCCTGAGTCTGTATCAGCAGCAGATAGTAGAGAAACTCGACCTCAACATCGGCGAATGGAACAAAGCTCTTGAAGCCCTGATTGGTCGTGACGGGAACAGCGTTAATTGCGCATTCACCAATCGTGGCACGCGATGTCATCACCACTGACCGAACGGGAATCACCTCCGCCGAACTGGCTTTCAGTCCTTCGCATGTAATTGTCCGTGAGGTTTCGCTTAGATACTTGCATCCATCGAGCGCGGTGATATCGGTTGGCGTACACCACGGAACATCGCCGCCCCAGTACTCTGGCTGCGTAGTGCTTGGAGTTCCACCACTGAGGATGCTTGCGAGTGCATCCAGGCGCCTTAGCTCCCACTTCTTACTGAACCCCGGCAGGCGCCTGTTACCCGTGAGCAGTTCCTGCATGGCGCCCTGCTTGATCTGGCGCTTCTTGGCGAGAAGTTGTTCCAATGATTCGATCAGGGCATCTGCATCGGACAACGCGTCGGCGATGGCTAATTGTTCCTCCTTTTTAGGGGGGAGCGGTATCGGATAGCTCTTGAGCTTCTGACCGTTGATATTCGCCTGACCAACCGCAACGCTCAGAACCTGCACGCTGAACTTGCGAGAGAACTCAGCATTCAATACATAGTTGAGAAATCTTGAGTCCAAAATCTCCTGGATCACGTTGATTCGGATCAGGTAACCCGCAAATATTGCTGGCTGCTCATCTTCATAAATGCTCGTTTTGCCAACGAGATCAATCGTGTTGGTCCTATTAAACAAAACATCGCCAGTGCTGAGCCTGTATTTGTTGACCTCATCTTCATCGTCTGTGTATACGAGGTCGGTCCAATCGATCTTCCCTCCCTTCAGATTACCCATGCGCAGGACAGGCACTCGACCTTCAGCGCGAGACTTTGCAGAGGAACCATACTCGACAGAATGGATAAGTTGCACCAAGGGGACAACCTCCCAATCCCCAGGGATCGCACCGACTGTCGTTTGCTTGAAGCCATGCGTCACGCCCATGCGAACCCCATCTTCTCCAGATGCCGGGTCACCTTCGCCTCCAGCTCGGCGACTAGACGCGCAGCTTGCGGCAGCGGCTTCTCATAGCGTTCGGCCAGCTCCTTCACCCGCGCTGTCAGCCGCTGACTGACCCGATCCATCTCGCAGTGGATGTCCGCGTCCAGTGTGGCCAACCACTTGTCGCCCACCACCAGTGCCTTGGTCTCGGCCTCGCTGAGCTTCGGGTAACGCGCCAGCACCGCCGCATCAAGTGCGGCCTCGGCATCCTTCACCTGCTTCTTCAACTCGGCCTCCTGAGCGTTTAGCCTCAGCCACGCCGACAGCGCGGCAGCCTCCGCCTTCGCTTCCTTGTCGCCCTTGATCTCCTTCAACCGCGCAGCCACGTTCGCCTTGTTGATCTTATCCAGCTCGGCATAGGCGCCCTCATCGCCGCCGTGCTCCTCTTCCAGGTCGGTCAACTGCACGGCCATCTGCTCCAGCTTGGCAGCAAGCACATCGATGGCCGCCTGCTCGACGGCGAAGTAGCGCGCCACCATCAGCGGCTTGGGCACCAGATCACAGGCCCAGCCCTTGTCGATCTGCTTGTCGGGCTTGCCGTTCTTGCCCTTCTTCGTCTCGATCACGCGGTACGTCGTGGCCTTCCAGCCATCACTGGCGATCAGATAGGCGTCGTCCTGCATGATCGTCGCCCAGTAGTCCATCACATGCTGGTAGACCGCGTAAGCATCTATCAGCGGGCGTCCCTTGTAATGGGCCAGCAAACGCTCGGCAACATCGACGATCAGCTCCTTGGGATGAAAGCCTGGCTTGAGCGCCTTGAGCCGCTTGGCCTCGGCATCGCGCCAAGCCTGGAAGTGCGCGTTCATCGCGTTGATGAAGGCGGTGAACTGTGGATGGTCATAGATGGTGGACTTGATGGCGGCCTTATCAATCGCCAGGTCCACGTAACCCTTGCGGTTTGGCTTGAACAACGCAGCGCGTAACTTGGGACACACTTCCCAGTACGGCTGCAGCGCATCGATGTCGGCAACCGGGATGCCGCCCTTGAGGTGACCCTCGATGTCCTGACGGTCCTCCGTCTGCTGGCTGTCGATGTAGCGCGGCAGGTTGAGGTTCCAGTCGTTCTTCTCGATTTCGTCAAAGCCGACCATGCGCGCGTAACGCGGGTCGCTTCCGTCCTGCTTGCTGAAGGCATCGACGATGCGATGAATGTCCTGCTCGCGTAGACGGTTCTTCGGCCCGTCCTTCATGAAGCCGGCGCTGGCATCGACCATGAAGATACCCTTGCGTGCCGCCGCGCCCTGCTTGTCGATGACGACAATGCAGGCGGGGATACCAGTCCCGTAGAACAGGTTGGCCGGCAAGCCGATGATGCCCTTGATATAGCCCTTGCGGATCAGCGCCTTGCGGATTTCAGCTTCGGCATTGCCACGGAACAGCACGCCGTGCGGCAGGATGCAGGCGCCCTTGCCGGTGCTCTTGAGCGAACGGACGATATGCAGCAGATAGGCATAGTCGCCCTGCTTGGCCGGTGGCACGCCGAAGGCATCGAAGCGGCCGTAAGGGTCATGCAGCGGATCAATGCCCGTACTCCAGCGTTTGTCGCTGAAAGGCGGATTGGCAACGACGTAGTCGAAGGTTTTGAGCGCACCGCCGTCCTTGAACTTGGGATTGGCAAGGGTATTGCCCTGCACGATTGCGGCGCCTGGGTTGTTGTGCAGGATCATGTTCATGCGCGCCAGACCGCTGGTCGCTACATCCTTCTCCTGGCCATAGAGCGTGACCGGTGTGTCGGCTTCATCGGCGATCTTCAACAGCAGCGATCCCGAGCCGCAGGTCGGGTCATACACGGTGGTGTTGGCGCTGGTGTTCGCGCTGCGAATGCCGAGCACCTGCGCCATGACCCGGCTGACTTCGGCCGGCGTGTAGAACTGGCCCTTGCTCTTGCCACTGTCGGTAGCGAAGTGACGCATCAGGTATTCGTAGGCATCGCCGAGGATGTCGTCGCCGTCCGCGCGGTTCTTCGAGAAGTCCAGCGCCGGGGTTTCAAAGATGGCAATGAGGTTGGTCAGGCGCTCGACCATCTCCTTACCGCTACCGAGCTTGCCGGCATCGTTGAAGTCGTACTCGCTCAAGTCGAGTTTGTTAGCGTTGGCGAGCGGCGCGATGATCTTCTTGTTGATCTGGTCGCCGATGTCGGGCCTGCCCTTCAGGGCCACCATGTCCTTGAAGCTGGCGCCTTTGGGAACGGTGATGGGCGCAAAGCGCTGGCCGGCGTACTTGTCGCTGATGTACTTGATGAACAACAGAACCAGGACATAGTCCTTGTACTGGCTGGCGTCCATGCCGCCGCGCAACTCGTCGCAACTGGCCCAGAGTGAGGAATAGAGTTCGGATTTCTTGATTGCCATCTTCTGTTCGCAGTTTTCCGTGTTTCTCAAAAGCAAAAAAGGCCCCGCAACGCGAGGCCTGTAAGGTGTGGTAGCACCTGGGCCACTGGAAACGATGGCCAGCGGACAGCCACATCCCAGCGAGCACCGGTGGCGGGCAACGTCGCTGGATCATCATAGCGTGCGTGCCTAACCATTGCCCTGCACCGCAACAGACATTATCCCGCCCTGCAGCCGCCACCCCGGGTTCTCAATGGCCGCGCCGTCCTCCTCGATTAGTGCGGGCTTCGGCTCTAGAACGCCCGCGGTCAAGCAGCCCTTATAGAGGCACGTGAGAGCTTCGCGCACCTCTTCCGTGACGGCCCCTGCGTGTCGCAGGCGTTGGCCCATAAGGCCGCCAGACCCCGCCCTACGCGGTGGCGTCTTCGGCCGGGTTGGCCATCCCCCGCCGATAACTCAACAGCCGCCCGCGGAACGGTTCGGTGTCTTTCTCGTCGAAGCGGCTGCGCTGTTCGGTGACCTCGTAGCCCTGCAGCGCCATGGCGCGGGTGAAGGGGCCGCTGTTGCCGCGGCCCGGGTCGGTGATGAGCAGTTCCGCGGCGGGCTGCGCGTGGCGCTGCATCATGGCGGCGATCTGCGTGGCGTGGTCGCGTTCGTACAGGATGTCGCTGCCGATGATCAGGTCGAACTTGCCCAGCGTGTCGTCCGGCACCGCCCACGGCAGGTCGCGGTAGGTCACCGCCGGCAGATCGTTCAAGCCCGCGTTGTAGGCCAGGAACGGCTCGGCCAGCGGGTGGTGGTCGCTGGCAACCACATTCGCCCCGCGGTCGGCCAGCACCAGGCTGGACAGGCCCAGGCCGCAGCCCAGTTCCAGGATGCGCTTGCCCTGCACGTCGAAACTGCTCATGGCCTCGGCCAGCACCCGGCCCGAGGGCCACACCTGGCCGAACAGGCTCCACAGCGACGACGAGATGCCCGCCCGTTGCGCGTGGCCGGTGGGATCGGCGAACTGCTGCAGGTCGCTGAGCGCGCGGATACGGTAATTGCGGCCGCCCAGGCGGACGGTGAGCATGCGGGTGGTATAGCCCGGCATGGGCGCTCCAGGAGAGTCGCGGACGTCGCGGCCCGGCAGCGGGTGGACGAACGCAGGAAGGGAGCGCAGCGGCGACGCAGGAACGGCCGGGCGAAACGCACGAAACAGCGTAAAGCCAGGGTCATCCTACGCTAGTGGGGTGGGAAGGCCGTTCACGCGGCGAGGGGATGGCGGCGCGGGTCAGCCGCGCAGGACGAGCGTGGGGTGTTCGTTGAGGGTGCCATCTTCTTCGATCACCACGTGGCGGGTGTTGTCGCGGTCGAACAGCACCGGGACGGGCGCCTTGAACAACGGGCGACGCACGAAGGCCAGGCGCCACTGGAAGATTTCCAGCGCTTCCAGCGTGACCGCCTGCGGCGGCGTCAGCCCGGCGCGCAGGGCGTCCGGGTCGGGCGCGGGCTTGCGCCGCTCGGGCGTGCGCGAAGCGGCCGAGGCGGCGGCAGGTTGCCAGGGGCCGGTGACCACGGCCGAACGGGATGGATGGTGGGACATCGGTGACACTCCAGCAGGCGGCCGTGGGGGCCGGACATGCCCGGGCGATCAGCGCGCCGGGTTAGCTGGAGTGATGCAAGCCGTGTGCCGGAACCCGGGCCGGCACCTGGCCGGCGGGTCTTGCCACGCCCCCCGTGCCGCGTGGCAGGCTATCCCCGGGGAAGGCATCACGACGATGCCCGAGGGGAAATCGATCGATGCACTCCATCACGCGGAACGTCCGTGTCGTACGGGCAGTGGGCGGGTTGCTGTGGCTTGCGCTGCTGGCCGGGTGCGGCGGCGGCGGGCCGGAAGGCAACGCCTACGTCGACTACGACGGCACGACGCTGGTCGTCGAAGGCACACCGTACCAACGGGAGGTCACGCTGGACCCGCCGGGCCTGGACCTGCCCGGCCGCGTCGTGGTGCAGCCGGAACACGGCAAGGACGACGAAGCGCTCGCGCTGGTCGCGCGTTACGGGTTGACGTTCGAAGGGCGCAGCGCGGAAGGCTGGCTGCTGGTCAAGGGGCCGCCCGGGTTCGAGATGCAGTGGGCGTCGGCGATCCAGCAGCAGCTGGGCGGCCGGAGCTTCGCCACCACCGACTCCGCCTCGGCGCCAACCGCCAGCGTGGTCGCGGCCGAGACAACGCCCGCCACGGGAGAACCCGTGCCCGCCGAGGAACCCTCCGCCGCGGACGTGCGCCGCGCCCTCTTCGACCAGTACGCGCGGCTCGAAGAGGCGGGCGGCATGCCCGCCACCATGACGGCCACCGGGCAGTCGTTGCTGATCCGCGCCAAGCTGTTCGACGCCACCAAGACATCCTGCCGCCAGTTGCCGAGTGCCAAGCCGGGCGAGTGGGAGTGCGAGGCCGACACCATGATGGGTCTGTGCAACGGCGACTGCGACCCCGCCGACGAAGAGCCCCTGCCCCACGCCGAGCGCGTCTACCTGCGCTGGGACCCGGCGCAGGGCCGCTATGTGCTGGATGCGTGAGGGGGGTTGGGGGCGTCAGGCAGCACAAGCGTGGCGCAGGCCCAAAGGGAATTCCGGAGACGAGGCATCATGAGCTTGCCCGCGATCACGAAGCGCCATTACTACAACAACGTTGCGAGCCTGCTTGTGTTCGCCAGCCTGTTCGCCTACTGCGTTTTCAACCTGGCGACCTCATCCAGCGAGGGCACGCTGCTGCTGTCGTTTCTCTTCGTTCTGCCGCTATTCCTCGTCTCGGTGCGTGTCGTGAGGCGACTCATCGCCATACGACGCATCCTCGACGAGGGTCGTCGATGACATGACGGGCTATCCGCCCAGCACGTCATTCAAACAGCCCGCTTCGCGGGTGGCTAGATTCGCGCGTCAAGGGCCCTCAGCATGCTTTCACTGATAGCCCATCTTCTCGGCAAACGCCTTCGGGTCGGCGACCGCGTTAGGTTGTACGGCGGCCATGCCGAACAGCCCAAGTGGCTATCGGGCAGCACCGGCTACCGCGGCGAATGCACAGCGTTCATTCCTGGCGAACAGCCTCAACCCGCAGCGGTCATCCGCTTGGACACACCAATAACTTTTGATGGAGTAACGGGTCACTTCGTCGCCCTTCGACTACGTTATGTAGGCGCTCGCTGGTCCAAGCAGGAAGTCGTGCACATCGAGCTGTACACCCAGCCGCCTTCTGACGTGCGAGATCAGGCTGGCCGCGGATTGTGGATCGAATCGCATGCCAGCTACCGGGTAGAGGATCCTGACAGTTCATTCATGCCAAACATACTTCGCGGCCCGGCTTAATTCAGGCATCAGCTGCATGACGAAACTCATCGTGGGTGTATGGATCTACCTTTGCGGCATCTTGGGCTCGGCCATCACGGCCGGGCTTCTTTCGCAGATACTGCGGACGTTCCCTGCCAGCCAGCTGGAAGCTTACGGCCCCAGGGTTCCTGAGGTAGCTCGTTCGTACGCCGCGCTGGTTGCCGGCGCCCCTACCGTGCTGGGAGTCGTTTCCGTTCTTTCCGCCGCCATAGGCATCTACGTTTGGCGCTCGCGATGCCCCCGCGACACCAGACTGTTTGCGGCGGCGGTCATTTCGGCACTCAACCTGTTCCTTGCCATGTTCTTCACGATGATCCTCCTGCTCGCGTACTTCTATCTGCCGAAGATCGCCAACGCGCCCTGAGAATGCATTCCAACCGATGTCGCTTCGCGACGCGAATTTCCCCGCCCCCATGAACCAGAAAGCCCCGCTCTCGCGGGGCTTTCTTCGATGTGCCGGTGCCGGCCTGCGCCGGCAGGGCGGATTACGCGAACGGGTCCTGCAGCACCATGGTGTGGTCGCGGTCCGGGCCGGTGGAGACGATGGCCAGCGGGCAGCCGGACAGTTCTTCCAGCGCGCGCAGGTAGGCGCGGGCGGCGGGCGGCAGCTTGTCCCACTCGGTGATGCCGTGGGTGTTCTCGTCCCAACCCGGGAACTCCAGGTAGACCGGGGTGCATTCGTCCCAGCCCTGGGCATCGAGCGGTGCGTATTCGGTGCGCTTGCCCCGGTATTCGTAGGCGATGCACATCTTCAGCGACTTCATGCCGTCCAGCACGTCCAGCTTGGTGATGCACAGGCCACTGATGCCGTTGATGGCCACCGCACGCTTCAGCGCGACGATGTCGATCCAGCCGCAACGGCGCGGACGGCCGGTGGTGGCGCCGAATTCCTGGCCCTTCTTGCGGATGTCTTCGCCGATCTCGTCGTCCAGCTCGGTGGGGAACGGGCCGCCGCCCACGCGCGTGGCGTAGGCCTTGCAGATGCCCAGCACGTAGTCGATGGCGTCCGCACCCACGCCGGTGCCGGCCAGTGCGCCGCCGACGGTGGTGTTGGAACTGGTGACGTACGGATAGGTGCCGTGGTCGATGTCGAGCAGCGAACCCTGCGCGCCCTCGAACAGCACGCGCTTGCCCTGCTTGCGCAGGTCATGCAGCACGCCGGCCACGTCGGACTTCATGGGCTGCACGTATTCGCCGAAGGCCAGGGCTTCGTCCAGCGTCTGCTGGAAGTCGACGGCTTCCAC
>JAESGS010000186.1_pt1 | contig 84438 bp, 82 predicted proteins | sample 9269761 | NCBI WGS metagenome assembly JAESGS01 (sample SAMN15741799, study PRJNA653493) | algae metagenome | isolation source: Cyanosarcina radialis HA8281-LM2 and co-occurring heterotrophs from damp... | place: USA: Makauwahi cave, Hawaii | collected 2011-01-06 | reverse complement strand
CGGCGGCGGCCGCGCCGGCGTGATCGAGACGTCGTTCAAGGAAGAGTGCGAGACCGACCTGTTCGGCGAGCAGACCGTGCTGTGCGGCGGCCTGTGCGCGCTGATCATGGCGGGCTACGAGACGCTGACCGAGGCGGGCTATGCGCCGGAGATGGCGTATTTCGAATGCCTGCACGAGGTGAAGCTGATCGTCGACCTGATGTACGAGGGCGGCATGGCCAACATGCGCTACTCGATCTCCAACACGGCGGAGTACGGCGACTATACGCGCGGCCCGCGCATCATCACGCCTGAAGTGAAGGCGGAGATGAAGCGCGTGCTCGACGACATCCAGTCCGGCCGCTTCGCGCGCGACTGGGTGCTCGAGAACGCCGCCGGCCAGGCGAGCTTCAAGGCGATGCGCAAGCGCGCCGCGGAGCACGACATCGAGAAGGTCGGCGAGAAGCTGCGCGCCATGATGCCGTGGATCGCGAAGAACAAGCTGGTCGACAAGGCGAAGAACTAGCGTCAACGGCGGGGATGACCATGGGCGGCAACACGATGATGCGCGCGGCGGCTCTGCTGATCCTGCTGGCCGCCGCGGGCTGCGAGACCTTTCGTGGGGAGCCGGCGGCAGCGCCGCCGCCTCCGCCGCCCGCACCTGCTTCCCCGCCGGAGATGGCCGCGGCACCCCAGGCGCCGCCCGAGGCGAAGCAGCCGCGGTCTTTCCTTGTGTTCTTCGAAAGCAACAAGGCGTCCCTCAGCGATGACGCGCGCCGCGTCATCGGTGAGGCGGCGGCCGAGTCACGCGAATTCTCGTCCAACCGCGTGGTCGTCCTGGGGCATACCGATCTCGCCGGCTCGCCGCGCGCGAACCAGGCATTGTCCGAGCAGCGCGCCAAGGCGGTGCTCGCGGGGCTGATCCGGGCGGGCGTTCCGGCGCAGCGCATCACCGCCGGCGCGTTCGGCGAGAGCCAGCCCGCCTTCGTGACCCCCGACGGCACGCCCGAGCCGCAGAACCGCCGCGTCGAAATCTATCTGCGCTAGGGCCTCGCGGGCGCGGTGCATCCGCCAGGCGAAGACCCCCGCTGCTGAAATTGCATTGGCACCCTCTCCCGTCGCCGGGAGAGGGTAACGGTTGCAAATACGCGTTCATCAGCATCGGGGGCACCCTTGACGAAGACGATCCTCATCACCGGCGGCAGTCGCGGCATCGGTCGCGCGACCGCGATCCTCGCGGGCAAGCGCGGCTGGTCCGTCGGCGTGAACTATGTCGGCAACCGCGAGGCGGCGGAGCGCACGGTGCGCGATGTCGTCGCGGCGGGCGGGCGCGCCGTTGCGATCGCGGGCGACGTCGCGCGGGAAGCGGACGTGATCGCCATGTTCAACGCGACGCGCGATGCCTTCGGCGGGCTCGACGGGCTCGTGAACAATGCGGGCATTGTCGCGCCGTCGATGCCATTCGCGGATATCAGCATCGAGCGGATGCGCAAGGTCTTCGACACGAACATCCTTGGGGCCTATCTCTGCGCGCGCGAGGCGGCGCGCCGGCTGTCGAAGAGCCGCGGCGGCAAGGGCGGCGTCATCGTCAACCTGTCGTCGATGGCGGCCCGGCTCGGCGCCCCGAACGAGTATGTCGACTACGCCGGCTCGAAGGGCGCCATGGACGCGATGACGCTTGGCCTCGCCAAGGAGCTCGGCCCTGACGGCGTGCGCGTCAACGCCGTGCGGCCCGGCCTGATCGACACCGATATCCACGCCAGCGGCGGCCGTCCCGACCGTGCCGCGACCTTGGGCGCCACCACGCCGCTCGGCCGTGCCGGCACCGCCGAGGAGGTCGCGGAGGCGATCATCTGGCTGGCGAGCGACGCTTCGTCCTACGTCAACGGCGCCATCATCGACGTCAGCGCGGGGCGTTAGCGATCCATTCCCTCTCCCCAACGGGGAGAGGGCAGGGTGAGGGGTGCGCGCGGTAGCGCGCGGAAGACTCCTCGGAACGTATTCTCCCCCTCACCCTCCCGACGCTTCGCGTCGGGCCCCTCCCTCTCCCCGTTGGGGAGAGGTGTGCTAAAAGCGAGCGTGCAGACTCTGGTGTCTGCGCCAACAGGCATGGGGGACTCTTGAGTCTCATCATCTTCCGCAACGCGGCGGTTCTGGATGCGCAGGCGCCGCACCGGCGCGAAGGGTGCGATGTCGTCGTCGAGAACGGCACGATTCGCGAGGTGGCCGAGCGGCCGGTCAACCTGCGCGGCGCCGATGTCCTCGATATCGGCGGGCGTACCCTGATGCCCGGTCTGATCGATTGCCACGTCCATGTCGTCGCCACGATGCTCAACCTGGGCGCCAACGCGGCGCTGCCGAATGCGCTGGTCACGCTCAAGTCGGTGCACATCATGCGCGCGATGCTGGAGCGCGGCTTCACCACCGTGCGCGATGCATGCGGCGCCGACCATGCGCTGGCGCTGGCAGTCGAAACCGGCATCGTGGTCGGGCCGCGCCTGTTCGTCGCCGGGCGCGCGCTGAGCCAGACAGGCGGCCATGGCGATTTGCGCGGCCGCTTCGACGAGCGCGACCAGTGCCTGTGTTGCCGGCGCGCGGGCGTGCTCGGGCGAGTCGCCGACGGCGTCGACGGCGTGCGCAAGGCGGTGCGCGAGGAGATCAAGGCCGGCGCCAACCAGATCAAGGTCATGGCGTCGGGCGGCATCGCCTCGCCGACCGATCCGATCGCCTATCTCGGCTATTCGACCGACGAGCTGCGCGCGATCTGCCAGGAGGCGTCCGCCGCGCAGACCTATGTCATGGCCCATGCCTACACGGCCGCCGCGATCGGCCGCGCGGTGGAGTGCGGCGTGCGCACGATCGAGCACGGCAACCTGGTCGATGCCGACACGGCCCGGCTGATGGCGGCGAAGGGGGCCTATGCCGTGCCGACGCTCGTCACCTACGACATGCTGGCGAAGCACGGCCCCGCCCTGGGCTTCCCGCAGGAGAGCATCGACAAGATCGACGACGTCCGCAAAGCCGGGCTGCGCTCGCTGGAGCTGTTCAAACAGGCCGGGGTCAGAATGGGCTTCGGCACCGACCTGCTCGGCGAACTGCATGAGCACCAGTCCTCGGAATTCCGGATCCGCGCCGAGGTCCTGACCCCGCACGAGGTGATCTGCGCGGCCACCTTGGTGGCGGCCGAGATCCTGAACATGCCGGGGCGGCTGGGGATCGTGGCGCCCGGCGCCATCGCCGACCTGCTGGTGGTCGACGGCGATCCGCTGGCCGATCTGGGTGTGCTCGAGGGGCAGGGCAGCCGACTCGCGGCGATCATGAAGGCGGGCATTTTCGTCAAAAACCGCCTGGCCACATCGTCGCACCCCTGAGCAAACGGCCTAGCTGAGGCCAAATTTGGCAGTCACAACCGCAGGGTGGAGGCTTCAGCCGAGAAAAGCGTTGAAGCGCGTCGTTGAAGGGGCGTAGAAATAACGGGTTAACCAATGTCGCCTAATATCTCGCGGTGTTGGGATTCACGCGCATCAAGACGTTGAAATGTCGTCTCTTTTCTCCGCGGCAGAAATGCCTAACGGAGTCGGCGCCCGGACCTTTTCCGGCGTCCGGCAGGCGACAGGGGCGGGCGAATTGGGCGCGTTGCGGTTCCGCAGCGTCGGGGAGGCTCTGCGACTTAGCGGTGCCTGGATTTGACGGCTTGCTCCCGGTCCGACCGGGGTTGGCGTCGACCGTTCAAGGCAGTTGCCGAGTTAGAGCGACAATCGCACCGCCAGGAGCCTATCCATGACCGCCCCCAGCAAGGCCCGCAAGACCGACAGGAACCACGTTTCGGTTTTCGACACGACGCTGCGCGACGGCGAGCAGGCCCCGGGCTGCTCGATGAACCTCGAGGAGAAGCTGCGCGTCGCCAAGGCGCTCGAGGAAATGGGCGTCGACGTCATCGAGGCGGGCTTTCCGATCGCCTCCAACGGCGATTTCGAGTCGGTGCGCGAGGTCGCCCGCATCGTGAAGAATTCCACCGTCGCCGGCCTCGCCCGCGCCGGCCGCAAGGACATCGACCGCGCCTGGGAGGCGCTGGAGCACGCGGCGCGCCCGCGCATCCACACCTTCCTGTCCACTAGCCCGCTGCACATGAAATTCAAGCTCCAGATGGAGCCGTCGGCGGTGCACCAGGCGGTGATCGACGCGGTCACGCACGCGCGCAACCTGTGCGACGACGTCGAGTGGAGCCCCGAGGACGGCAGCCGCACCGAGCACGACTTCCTGTGCCGCTGCGTCGAGAGCGCCATCAAGGCCGGCGCCCGCACGATCAACATCCCCGACACGGTCGGCTACGCGATCCCCGACGAATTCGGCGCGCTGATCGCGATGCTGTTCAACCGCGTCCCGAACATCGACAAGGCCGTCATCTCCGTCCATTGCCACAACGACCTCGGGCTGGCCGTCGCCAACTCGCTCGCGGCCGTGCAGGCGGGGGCCCGCCAGGTCGAGTGCACGATCAACGGCATCGGCGAGCGCGCCGGCAACGCGGCGCTGGAAGAAATCGTCATGGCGCTGCGCACGCGCCACGACTCGATGCCGTTCACCACGGGCATCCACACCGAGAGCATCACCAAGGTCTCGCGCCTCGTTTCGGCCATCACCGGCTTCTCGGTGCAGCCGAACAAGGCGATCGTCGGCGCCAACGCCTTCGCGCACGAATCGGGCATCCACCAGGACGGCATGCTCAAGAACGCGCAGACCTACGAGATCATGACGCCGGAGTCGGTCGGCCTGAACCGCTCCAAGCTGGTCATGGGCAAGCATTCCGGCCGGCACGCCTTCCGCGAGAAGCTGCGCGAGCTCGGCTTCGAGATCGGCGCCAACGCGATCGAGGACGCCTTCCGCCGCTTCAAGGACCTCGCCGACCGCAAGAAGGACATCTTCGACGAGGACATCATTGCGCTGGTCGACGACGAGATCATGCGCGCCAATGACCGCATCAAGTTCGTGGCTCTGCAGGTCGTCGCCGGCTCCAAGGGGCCGCAGCTCGCCGATCTCGAGCTGGAGATCGACGGCGAGCTGCGCGACGTCCAGGCGCGCGGCAACGGGCCGGTCGATGCGACATTCAATGCAATCAAGAAGCTCTTCCCCCACGCGGCGAAGCTCCTGCTTTACCAGGTGCACGCCGTGACCGCGGGCACCGACGCGCAGGCCGAGGTGACCGTGCGGCTCGAGGAAAACGGGAAGACGGTGAACGGGCAGGGTACTGATGCGGACACGCTGGTCGCGTCCGCGCGGGCGTATGTGAACGCGCTGAACCGGCTGCTGGTGAAGCGCGAGCGCACGGCGCCGGCAGGTGCCGCGGTTGACATGGTGGCAAAAGGGACGGTCTCGGTCTGACGCCGGGCGGTCTCGCGGGGATGGTTTCGGGCGCGTGTTGCGCGCGCCCGCTGGATTGACAAGAGCGGCGGCGCCGGGGGCGTCGCCGCGCACATAAAGAGGTCTCGGAAGCGAATGTTGTCGCGACTTTTAGGCATGCTCTCGGCCGATATGGCAATCGACCTGGGAACCGCCAACACGCTCGTCTACGTCAAGGGCCGCGGCATCGTGCTGAACGAGCCGTCCGTCGTGGCGATCGCCGAGGTGAAGGGCAAGAAGCAGGTTCTCGCCGTCGGCGACGAGGCGAAGATGATGCTCGGCCGCACGCCCGGCAACATCACCGCGATCCGCCCCTTGCGCGACGGCGTCATCGCCGACTTCGAGGTCGCGGAGGAGATGATCAAGCACTTCATCCGCAAAGTGCACAACCGCCGCAGCTTCGCGAGCCCGCAGGTCATCGTCTGCGTGCCGTCCGGCTCGACCGCGGTCGAGCGTCGCGCCATCCAGGAATCGGCCGAGAGCGCCGGTGCGCGCCGCGTTTTCCTGATCGAGGAGCCGATGGCGGCCGCGATCGGCGCCGGCCTGCCGGTGACCGAGCCGACCGGCTCGATGGTCGTCGATATCGGCGGCGGCACGACCGAGGTCGCGGTGCTGTCGCTGGGCGGCATCGTCTATTCGAAGTCGGTGCGCGTCGGCGGCGACAAGATGGACGAGGCGATCATCGCCTATATCCGCCGCAACCATAACCTGCTGGTCGGCGAGTCGTCGGCCGAGCGCATCAAGAAAGAGATCGGCTCCGCGTGCCCGCCCGAGGACGGCGAAGGCCGCCTGATGGAGATCAAGGGCCGCGACCTGATGAACGGCGTGCCGAAGGAGCTGGTCATCAGCGAGCGCCAGATCGCCGAGAGCCTGGCCGAGCCGGTGTCGGCCATCGTCGAGGCGGTGAAGGTGGCACTGGAGCACACGGCACCCGAGCTCGCCGCCGACATCGTCGACAAGGGCATCGTGCTGACGGGCGGCGGTGCGCTGCTCGGCAACCTCGATTTCGTGCTGCGCCATTCGACCGGGCTGCCCGTGTCGGTGGCTGACGATCCGCTCTCGTGCGTGGCGCTGGGCACCGGCCGCTGCCTCGAGGAAATGAAGACGCTGCGGAACGTTCTGATTTCTATGTACTAACCCGAACGCCGGCTAGTTCGACCGGCGGCGGCTGAGGAGAGGCGAGGGGGAGGAGGATGAAGCGACCGGGGCCGGTTTCCCGTTTCGCCGCACCGCTCAAGCTATTTGCGCAGCGGTTCACCTTCCTTGGCCTCATCGCCGCGGCCGTGGGCATGATGGTGCTCGGCAAGGCGGAGACCGCCGTCGTCGAGCGCGTGCGCATGATCGTGGTCGATGCGTTCGTGCCGATCCTCGATGCGATCGCGCGGCCCGTCGCCACGGCGCATCAGGCGCTCGACCGCGTCAACGAGATCGTCCACGTCCATGCCGAGAACGCGCGGCTGCGCGAGGAGAATGCGCGGCTGCTGCAGTGGCAGTCCGCCGCGCGCCGGCTGGAGGCGGAGAACAAGTCGCTGCGCGACATGCTCCAGTTCACGCCCGAATCGCCGGTCAGCTTCGTCTCCGCGCGCGTCGTCGGGCATGGCGGCGGCTCGTTCCTGCGCGCGGTCCTCGTCACCGCGGGCTCGCGCGACGGAGTCGCCAAGGGTCAGGCGGCGGTCACCGGCGACGGTCTCGTCGGCCGCGTCACTGAAATCGGCGAACGCTCCGCCCGGGTACTCCTGCTCACCGACATCAACAGCCACGTGCCGGTCATCCTCGAGGGCTCGCGCGACCGCGCCGTTCTCGCCGGCGACAATTCCGAGCGGCCGAAGCTGCTCTTCCTGCCGCAGACCGCGCGGCCGCAGGTCGGCGAGCGCGTGACGACGTCCGGCCATGGCGGCGTGTTCCCGGCCGGCCTGCCGGTGGGCGAGATCGTCTCCGCCGGCGAGAGCGGCGTGCGCATCCAGCTTTCCGTCGACCTCGACCGGCTCGAGCATCTGCGCCTCATCGAATACGGCCTCGGCGGCTCGCTGCCGGTGGCGGCCCCGCCGCCCGCGCCGCGCCGGGGGCAGCGATGAAGCCGTCGGCGCTGCAGCGCTTCGATCATTCGATCCGGCAGTCGCTGCCGGTGGTCCTGACGCTGATGCTGACGGTGCTGAGCGTCGTGCCGATCCGGCTGCCGGCGGCATCGAGCCTGGCGCCGGACATCGTGCTGATCGCGGTTTTCTACTGGACCGTCCATCGCCCGGACCTGATGCGCCTGTGGACCGTCTTCGTGATCGGCCTGCTGGGCGACGTCCTGACGGGCACGCCTCTCGGCGTGCATCCGCTGGTCCTCGTCCTCGTCCACGCCAGCATCATCTCGCAGCACAAGGTGTTCCGCGGCGCCTCGTTCGGCATGGTGTGGTGCGCGTTCTCGATGATCGCGTCGGCGGCGCACATCGTGGCGGCCATCATCGCCTTCTTCGCCTCGGGCGCGTTGCCCGAGCCGTCTCTTTTCCTGCTGCGCCTGGTGCTGACGATCGGCCTCTACCCCGCTCTCGCCTGGCTGCTGGGGCGCGCGCAGCGTGCGCTCCTGACGGCGATCTAGCCCGATGTCGATGAAGCGCGAGAATCCGCGGACCCGGATCTTCAACCGTCGCAGCGCGCTCCTGCTCGGCGCGAAGTTCGGCCTGTTCAGCGTGCTGGCCGGTCGCATGTACTACCTGCAGGTCATCGAGAGCGAGAAGTACAAGGTCCTCGCCGACGAGAACCGCATCAACATGCGTCTGCTGGCACCGCCGCGCGGGCGCGTGCTCGACCGCGACGGCGAGGTGCTGGCGGTCAACCAGCTCAACTACCGCGTCGTCGTCACGCCGGAGCAGACCGGCAGCGTCACCGCGACGCTCGACGTCATCTCGAACATCCTCAACCTGACGGAGGGCGAGCGGCGCCGTATCCTGCGCGAGGTGGCGCGCAAGCGCCGCTTCCTGCCGATCACGATCCGCGACAACCTGTCCTGGGACGAAGTCGCGCGCATCGCGGTGAACGCGCAGGACCTGCCGGGCGTCACCATCGATTCGGGCTCCAGCCGCTACTATCCCTATGGCGCCGAGCTGTCGCATCTCATCGGCTATGTGGCGCCGCCGTCGGAAGCCGACCTGACCGGCGATCCGCTGCTCGAGCTGCCCGACTTCCGCATCGGCCGTAACGGCATCGAGCGCACCTACGACCTGGCGATGCGCGGCCGCGCCGGCACGACGCAGATCGAAGTCAACGCCGCGGGCCGTCCGATCCGCGAGCTGTCGCGCGCCGAGGGCGTGGCCGGGCACGACGTCAACCTGACGATCGACATCCATCTCCAGCGCAAGCTGGGCGAGCGCCTGGCACAGGAGCAAAGCGCTGCCGCCGTGTTGCTCGACGTCAACACCGGCGAGGTGCTGGCGCTGGCCTCGACGCCGAGCTACGACCCCAACGAGTTCAGCAAGGGCATTCCCGTCGGGCTGTGGCGCTCGCTGCTGGCGGACGGGCGCCATCCCCTGACCAACAAGGCGGTGTCGGGCCAGTTCGCGCCGGGTTCCACCTTCAAGATGATGACGGCGATCGCGGCACTGGAGGCCGGCGTCATCTCGCCCGAGCAGCGCGTCGGCTGTCGCGGCCATGTCGAGCTGGGCGATGCCCGGTTCCACTGCTGGAAGAAGGGCGGCCACGGCGCGGTCGACCTGATCGACGGCCTCAAGTACTCGTGCGACGTGTACTTCTACGAGCTGGCGCGGCGCGTCGGCATCGACAAGATCGCCGAGGTGTGCAAGCGCTTCGGCCTCGGCCAGCTCGTCGGCATCGATCTGCCGCACGAGAAGCCCGGCCTCATCCCCACGCGCGCCTGGAAGCGCGCGGCGATCGGCCAGGCCTGGGCGCAGGGCGAATCGCTCGTCGCCGGCATCGGCCAGGGCTTCGTGACGACCACGCCGCTGCAGCTCGCCGTGATGACGGCGCGGCTGGTCAACGGCGGCTATGCGGTCGTGCCGCGCCTGACGCGCGATGCGATCCAGGGGCGCACCGTCAGCGAGCGGCCGACGCAGGCCTGGCCGTCAGTGAACGTTGCGCCGCAGATCATGAACCTGATGTTGCGCGGCATGCGCGCGGTGGTGAACGATCCGCGCGGCACCGCGTTCAAGGCGCGCATCATCGACAAACAGAATCCGAACTTCGCCATGGGCGGCAAGACCGGCACGGCGCAGGTCCGCCGCATCACCGAGGAGGAGCGCCGCGTCGGCCTGCGCAAGCCCGAGCAGGTGCCGTGGCGCGAGCGCGATCACGCGCTGTTCGTCGGATACGGCCCGATCGACGATCCGCGCTTCGCGGTCGCCGTCGTGGTCGAGCATGGCGTCGGCGGCTCGACCGTGGCGGCGCCGATCGCGCGCGATATCCTGCACGAGACGATGCTGCGCTACCGCGACCGGCCGGATCCGGACACGCGCATCGCCTCCGAGCAGCCGGCGTAAGGACACGCGCATGCGCTCCGCCTCCCTGATCACGCGCCGCGGCGATATGTCGATCCTGCAGAAGCTGACGCAGGTCAACTGGGGCCTCGTCCTGCTGATCACGGTCATCGCCTCGGTCGGCTTCGCCGGACTGTATTCGGCGGCCGGCGGCAGCTTCGAGCCGTGGGCCGGGCGGCAGATGACGCGCTTTTCGGTGGGCATCGTGCTGATGCTCGTCGTCGCGGTGATCGACATCCGGCTGTGGTTCCGGTTTTCCTACGCGTTCTATGGCGTTGCCTTCGTCATGCTGATCGCGGTCGAGGTGGTCGGCTCGGTCGGCATGGGCGCGCAGCGCTGGCTCGATCTCGGCGTCATCCAGATCCAGCCGTCGGAGCTGATGAAGGTGGCGCTGATCCTCGTCCTCGCCCGCTATTTCCACGGCCTGACGATCGAGCAGATCGCGCGGCCGCACTACCTGATCTGGCCGACCCTGCTGACCCTGGTGCCCGCGGCGCTGATCGCCAAGCAGCCCGATCTCGGCTCCGCCATCCTGTGCGTGGCGCCGGCGGGCGCCGTGTTCTTCCTCGCCGGCGTGCGGGTCTGGAAGTTCGTGCTGGTCATCGGCGGCATCGGCGCGGCCATCCCGGTGGGCTGGCAGTTCCTGCGCGAGTACCAGAAGCAGCGCGTCCACACCTTCCTCAATCCCGAGAACGACCCGCTCGGCTCGGGCTATCACATCATCCAGTCCAAGATCGCGCTCGGCTCCGGCGGCATCTGGGGCAAGGGCTACATGCAGGGCACGCAGAGCCACCTGCAGTTCCTGCCGGAGAAGCAGACCGACTTCATCTTCACCATGTTCTCGGAGGAGATGGGCTTCGTCGGCGGCCTCGCGCTGCTCGGCCTGTTCCTGCTGGTGATGGTCTACGGCACGGCGATCGCCCTGCGCTCGCGCAGCGATTACGGCCGGCTGGTCGCCTCGGGCATCATGACCAGCTTCTTCATCTACGCCTTCATCAACATCGGCATGGTGATGGGGCTGCTGCCGGTGGTCGGCATCCCGCTGCCGCTCGTCTCCTATGGCGGCACGGCGATGATGAGCAAGCTGCTCGCCTTCGGACTGGTCATCAACTGTTACGTCCACCGCGACGTGTCGATCGGCCGCCGCGGCCTCGGCGACGACGGATAGCCTGCCGCTGCTTCATCGCTGCTTCACCGCCGTGAAGCACATAAGTACCTGATTCAGTGCCTTTTTCACCTGACTGCTTCACTGCTTCAGGTGCTTCAGCGCTTGTCCCTCTTTTCTCTTCTGCTGCCCTCGGGCTTGACCCGAGGGCCCAGCAGCGACGCATCGGCGAGGGCGGACTGGGTCCTCGGGTCAAGCCCGAGGACGGCGCAGGTTTTGCTGTGAAGCGAAGCAAAACGCCCGCCGGCCGCCCTCGGATCAAGGCCGAGGAGGACCGCGCGGGCGCAATTCTGCCCGCGCGATTTGAGCACGGACGGACCGCGCGCGTAAGGGTCTTTCTGAAAGGACGGCCTAGGCGATCGCGGCCAGGAAACCGGGCAGGGGGCGGCCCTGCGAGACGAGGTAGGCGGCCATCGGGCGGACGACCTGGCGCACCGCCGGCCGCGCCGAGACGCGGTCGCGCCAGCGGAGCAGCCGCGGTGTCGCATCGCTCATCGGCGCGCCCATCCGCGCGCCGAAGAGCTGCGCCATGTAGAAGGCGATGTCGGCGAAGGTGTAGGGGCCGGCGAGATACTCGCTGTCGCCGATCGTGTGCTCCATCTCCTCGTAGAACCGCGAAGCGGCCGCCCGCGCGGCGATGGCGGCCGGATCGTCGGGTGTCTCCTGCAGGCCCATCAGCCGGATGATCGGCGGAAAATAGACCTCGTCCGATTTGTGCTCGAGCAGGCGCGCCCGTGCGCGCGCCGCGGCGCCGGACGGCCACAACGCCGGCTGCGGCTTGATGTCCTCCAGGTATTCGAAGATCTGCGTCGAGTCGAATATCTCCAGCGCGCCGTGGATCAGCACCGGCACCTGGCGCTTGGGATTGATGCGCAGCACGTCGGGATGCTTGGGCTCGTAGAGCCGCTTCATCTCGAACGGCACCATGACGAGTTCGAAATCGATGCCTTTCTCCAGCGCCGCGATCTGCGCCTTCGCGCCGAACATGCTCAGCGGGCCGGAGAAAAGCCGCATCGCGGCGGCTTGTGTTGCGCTCATGGTCTTTCCCTTAGCTGGCGGGAAAAGAACATAACATGAACAATGGCGCCAATCCAGCGGGCAGGCGAGGGCGGGCTAGTCGCGGAAATAGGTCGGATGCCGCGTCCGCATCTCGCTGCTGAAGGCGATGGAGCGCGAGAGGTGATCGCGCAGCCGCTGTCGTGCAGCCTCAGGATTACCCGCCGCGATCGCGTCGAGGATGCCGCTGTGGTCGTCGACGATCTGCTGCGCCTTGCCCGCGACGGGAAGATGCAGGCGGCGCAGCCGGTCGATATGGCCGCTGTGCCGCCGCACCAGCGCCCACAGGTCGGGCACCGCGGCGGCCTCGTACATGGTGCGGTGAAATCCCTGGTCGGCCGCCATGAACTGCTCGAGGTCGCCGGTCGCGGCGAAGGCGCGTTGCTGCGCGACGATCGCATTCAGCCGGGCGACGAGCGCCTTGTCCGGTGCAGCCGCAAGCGTGCCGACGACCTCCAGCTCGACGGAGCGGCGCAGGAACTGCGCCTGGCGCGCGAGGCCGAGATCGATCGGGCTGACCACGGTCGCGTGCTGCGGAAAGATGTCGACGAGCTGCTCGTCCTGGAGCTGCAGCAGCGCATCGCGGATCGGCGTGGAGCTCAGCTTGAAGCGCTGCTGCAGCTCCAGGCGCGACAGCACCGTTCCCGGCGCCAGTTCGAGCGACAGGATCATCTCGCGGAGCTGCTCGAACACCTGCGGCGCCGCGTGGCGGGAGCGGTCGCGGTTGCGCGCGACGTTCAGGATGGTGGCGGCCATGGCCTCGGCCCGTCTCCGGCGATCCTCGACACGGGGCGACTCTTAGCATGCGGCCGGCCCGCGGGTAATGCATTAGCGCTTCACCCGGTACCGATGCGGCGCGCGCCCGGCAGCAGCGCTGCGGCGCCGCTTCCGCCGGCCCCGATTCACCCCTGTGGATGAATGGCTTAGGACGCGACAAATGCCCCGGACGGCGCTATCGACAAACCCCGCCTGCTTTGTTATATGGCGGGCCCGCTTCGGTGGGGCGCATAGCTCAGTTGGTAGAGCAGCTGACTCTTAATCAGCGGGTCCAAGGTTCGAGTCCTTGTGCGCCCACCATTCCTTTCCGGTGATGAGTGGCTTCAGCGTTTCGGCAATCCAGCCGAACGCTTCGAGCGTCTTTGCGGCTTCTATCGTGACGTAGGCCGCCGGTGCATGCCGGTTCAGCCGGAGCTTCTCGCGCGCGCGGCTCGAGAGGAAGCGCGCTGCGCTTCGAAACGGTGGCCCAGATCCGACTCGGCCACATCCTCGATCCGCGTCTGGATGCGCCAGACATGGCCGAAGGGATCGTGGAACTGCACGACCCTGTCGCCCCAATAGGTGTCCTCCGGCGCGCCGTCCTTCTTCTGCGGCGAGGCGCCGGCGGCGATGGCGCGCGCGAAGACAACGTCGACGTCGTCGACATAGAGGGTGAGAAAGACGGACGCTGCACCGGCCGAGAGCGGCGAGCGCGGCCAGTCCGGACGCGGCGCCTCGCGCCAGCGCGGATTCTCCTTCGTCACGATGAGGTAGACGCCGGCGAGCCTCAGTTCGGCCGACAGCGCCTCCGGCCCCGGCCCGTCGCCCGGCCCATGCGAGAAGTTGCGACTGATCTCCTCGGCGCCAAGCACGTCGCGATAGAAATCGGCAGCGGTTGCCACGTCACGCACGATGAGCGTGACGCCGAGCTGATCCGTGCGCTGCTTGCCTTCAATCGCCATGTCCTGCCCTCCGGGACTCGCCTCGTCGCCATTATGCCCGGGCGCCGTCCGTGCGTCGCGCCGTGCACGGATGGTTTCCGCGCCTGGCCCGAGGGGGTGGATGGGCGCCGCCGAAGCGCTGCCGCTGGCTGCGGTGGCCGGGCGGCTTCCCGGCCGTCCCGACGGCAAACCGTCAGCTTCGGAATCCGGCGACGATAAAGAGCAGGACGCTCATGCCGGTAATGCCATAGCCGAGGTAGACCAGAAACTTTGATCGCGGCAGCGAGATCTTCGTTCGTCGGATGCTCCCCAGTGTGGCAAGGCAGGCGCCCGCCACGGCCAATCCGACGACGACTTCGCGCTTGGTGACGGTATCGAGCAGCTGGTCCACAATGGCCTAGGTGGTCTTTCCGTAGCGCTTTGTAAAGGCGTCGGCGAAATCCTTGCCGGTCGCAGAGAAGCTCTTCTGCGCTTCCTTGTGGAGGATGGCCAGGGCCTCGCGCTTGTAATCGAAGCCTTCGCGCGAGCTGAGCATGTGGAAGTCGCGCGGCCGCGGCAGCGTCACATCGACGATGCGCGCGACTTTGGTGGGGCGGTTGGACAGGATGACGATCCGGTCGGCCAGCAGGATCGCTTCCTCGATCTCCGACGTCACGAACAGGTTGGTGCGGCGGTTCTCCTCGAACAGGCGGAGAAAGAAGATCTGCATCAGCTTGCGCGTCATGGCGTCGAGGCCGCGAAACGGCTCGTCCATGATCATCAGGCGCGGCCGGTTCATCATGGCGCGCGCGAGTTCGGCACGGCGCTGCATGCCGCCCGACAGCTGCGTCGGGTACTTGTCGCGGAACTCCGTCAGCCCGACGCGCGCGAGCAGCCGATTGGCTTCCGACTCGATCTCGTCATGCGGCATGTCGCCACGCAGGCGCGGGCCGAAGGTGATGTTCTGCCGGGTGGTCAGCCAGGGGAAGAGGGCCGACTCCTGGAACACCACCATGCGGTCCTGGCTGGCGCCGCTGACCTTGCGGCCGTCGATCAGGATCTCGCCCTTGTCGGGGCGCTCGTAGCCGGCGACCAGGTTGACGATGGTCGACTTGCCGCAGCCCGATGGGCCGACCAGCGCGGTGAGCTGGCCGGCCGTGATGGTGAGCGACAAATCCTCGACGATCTCCTCGCGTTCCTCGTCATGGCCGAAGCCCTTGTGGACGCCGCGCAGCTCGACGGTCGCCTTGCCGGCGGCATAGTTGGGCGTGTCGCCGGACGCGGGCTTGTGTGCGTTGTTGAGGGCTTCAGCGGGTGCGGCCATGATGGTCTCTGACTCTGGGATTAGAAAAGCTGGCGCCACGGCATGCAGACGTTCCCGAGCTTGCGGATGAGCGAGCTCGAGACATAGCCGGCGATGCCGATGCTGATCATGCCGACGACGATCTGCGGAAGCGAGTCGCCGAGATAGGAGTTCCAGATGAAGAAGCCGAGGCCGCCGCCGCCGCCGCGGCCGCCGGTCGATATCATCTCGGCCGCGACGACGACTTCCCAGGTGATGCCCATGCCCACCGCGGCGCCGACGAAGATCGACGGCAGCGTGCCGGGCAGGACGACGCGCCAGAACAGGTGCCAGCGCGTGGCGCCCATCGACTGGGCCGCGCGCAGGAAGCGCTTGTCGATGCTCTTGGCGCCGCCAACGACGTTGATGACGATCGCGAAGAACGCGCCGAGGAAGGTCACGAAGGCAATCGAGAGCTCCTGCGTCGGCCAGAAGATGAGCGAGGCCGGCACCCAGGCGAGCGGCGGGATCGGCCGCAGGATCTCGAAGGGCGGGAAGGTGAAATCATAGAAGACGCGGTTCACGGCCATGCCGAGGCCGAGCGGGATGCCCAGCAGCATGGCGGCGCCAAACCCGCTCAGGACGCGCACGAAGCTCAGGTACCAGCTTTCCCAATAGCCCCACTGGCCGAGCAGCTTGGTCCACGCCGCGAACACCTCGGTCGGGGGCGGCACGGCGCCGATCCAGGGCAGGCGGAAGCCGGCCCATTGGTGCCACGTCGAGCCGATCTGCCACAGGACGAGGAACCCGACCAGTGCCGCGATGCCGCGCCGCACGCCAGGCTGCGAGAGCGAAGAGAACAATGCGCGCCGACGCGGCGCTGCCTTGGCTGTAGATTGTTGAGCCGGCAGAGCGGCCAGGTGCGACGCCATGTGTTCAGTTCCTCCCGCGAGCGTGTTCTTCTTGCATCAGTTGACTTGTCAGGCGAGTTCGCGTTCGCCGGCCTCGAAAGCCTTCTGCGCCTCCTCGTGGACCGCGTCCTCCGTCTCCTGCACGAGCATACGGAACTGCTCCGACGACAGGATGCGGAAGTCGCGCGGTCGCGGCAGGTTGATGTCCACCACCTTCTTGAGGCTGCACGGCCGCGTCGTCATCACGAAGACGCGCGAGCCGAGGAAGATCGCTTCCTCGAGGTCGTGCGTGATGAAGAAGATCGTGACCTTGGTGCGGTCGTACATCTCGAGCAGGGCTTCGTGCATCACCGACTTGGTCAACTCGTCCATCGAGCGGTAAGGCTCGTCGAGCAGCAGGATCTTCGGGTCGTTGATCAGCGCGCGCACGATCTCGGCCCGCCGCGCCATGCCTGACGACACCTCGCCCGGATACTTGTCGATGATGTCGCCGAGGCCGGCGGCGACCATCAGCTCGTAGGCCTTGTCCATCGCGGCGCTGCGGTTGAGTTCGCCCTGGACCATGGGGCCGAAGGCGACGTTCTCGATCAGTGTCTTCCACGGGAACAGCGCGCCGTTCTGGAAGACGACGACGCGGTCGGCGCCCGGCTCCGCCTTCGGCTTGCCCGGGCCGCACAGCAGCTCGCCGTCGAGCCGGATCTCGCCCGCGCTGATCGAGTGAAATCCCGCGATTGCGTTCAGCAGCGTGGTCTTGCCGCAGCCGGACGGCCCGACGATCATGCAGACCTCGCCGGGGGCGATCTCCATCGAGCAGTCGTCGACCGCGACGACGTTGACGCCGGTCGGGTCGTAGACTTTGCTGACATTGCGGATCGACAGCGCGCCCTTGGTGGGCTTCACGTCCAGTTCCGGTCGGCTCGGTATCTTCACGGACATCGCCCTTGCTCCCGCAACGCCCATCAAGCGCCTCCCATGCCAATCGAACGCACACGCCACTGCATCAGCCGGTAGCCGACCCACATGATCATCATCGAAGTGACCGCGCCGACCACGCCGAGCGTGACCATGCCGATGATGATCGTCACGTAGGTCATCGACACGTATGAATTGATGATCAGGTAGCCCAGCCCGTAATTGCCGGCCACCATCTCGGCCGCGACGAGCGAGAACCAGTTCACGCCGATGCTGATCTGCAGCCCGGTGAAGATGTACGGCATCGCACCCGGCACGACGACGTGCCGGAACACCTGGCGGCTGGAGCAGCCGAGGCATTGCGCCGCGCGGAAATAGGACTCATCGATCGACTGCACGCCGAGCATCGTGTTGAGGACCGTCACGAAGAACGAGGCGAGGAAGGCGAGGAACAGCACGGGGGTTTCCTGCCCCGTGAACATCAGGATCGCGAGCGGGACCCACGCCAGGATCGGGATCGGCCGCAGCACTTCGATGATGGGGAAGGCGTAGTGGCGAACCCGCGTCGACCATCCCATGAGCAGTCCCAGCGGCACGCCGATTCCGGTGGCGAGCAGGAAGGCCATCGCCACGCGCTGCACGCTCGCGACGATATGCGTGTAGTACTCCGGCGTGAACAGCGAGACGCCGAAGACGGGATCGTGGCTGGTCCATTCCGTAAACACGCGGTATGGCCCGGGCAGCTTCTCGAAGCGTGGCAGCTTCCAGACTTCCGTGAACAGCCAGTAGGTCAGCACGAACAGCGCGATGCCGGCGGCCATGATGTAAGGGTGAGGGCTCGTAAACGCGCGGCCGACGGCATTGATGCGGGCGCGCAAGGGGCTTCCTGCGGAGGCGTGTGCGGCCTTCCTGTGCTGCGCCAAACGGCTCGGTCCAATCGCTCCAGCTGCCATGACGATCCTTCGCGTTCCTCGGTTGGTCTTGTTCGGACGGGCTGTTAGCGGCACCCGCCGTTGTTCGAAGGACCGCCTGCGCCCGGACTCGGTAGGCGCAGGCGGTCCGTACGTGTCGGACTACGGCTTGAAGTCGCCGGCCGGCAGCGCCTTGATGACGCCGACCTGGCCGTTGATGCCGCGCTTCTGCAGCACCTCGCGGGCAACCGAGTCGTCGATGGCGCCGGCGCGCACGTCCTTGGACGAGACCCGCTTGATCTCGAACAGGAACGCATGCGCGTCCGCCGCGAGCGCCTTCGCCTTGTCGTTGAAGACGAACGGCATCTCGTTCTTCACCGAACCCACGGGTGCGCGCTCGAAGGCGCCGTACAGCGACTGCCAGAGGATCTTGCGTTCCATGCCGGTCGTCTGCTTCTCGGCCATCTCGGCGATCTTGGACGCATTGGCCGGGTCGGCGAGGAAGAGCTGCGCGTCGAGCTCCGCCTCGAGCCATGCGCGCATGATGTCCGGGCGACCCTGCATCAGGTCGTGACGCATGGCGAGGAATCCGGCATCGCCCTCCTTGAAGTCGATCCCGCTCGCTTCGCGGCGGGCGACGCCCTCGGCTACGATCTTGGAGGCCGTCGGCTCCCAGATGACCGCGGCATCGAGCTTGCCGGCCTTGAAGTTCGTCGTGATGACTTCGATGTTCTGGTTCAGGTACTGCTGCGGCTTGACGCTTTCCTTCAGGAACACCGAGCGGGCGAAGCGGTCGGTGCAGCTGCCGTGCGGCGAGCTGACGACCTTGCCCTCCATCCACTTCACGACGTCCTTGCCGCTGTTGAATTTCGGCGCGTCGTTGCGGACGAGGAAGATGTTGCATTGCTGCTCGGACAGGCCGAGCACGGCGACGAGTCGCACGTCCGCGACCTCGGGACGGTTGGTCGCGACCAGCGACGGCATGTCGCCCATGTAGCCGATCTGCTGCTTGTCGGCGAGCATCTGGCCGACGATGACGGCGCCCTGCAGGCCGACCTGGAATTCGACTTCGGAGCCCTTGGGCAGGTGCTTCTTCCAGAGCTCCGCGCCGTTGATCACGACGCCGGACCATGACTGCGTGTAATAGGGCTGATAGCCCACGGTGAGCTTCACCGGGTCGCCCGGCTTTCCGTATTTCTGTGCGAAGGCCGGCGCGATGCCGAACCCCGCGATGCCGGCGATCGCCAGCACAGTGGCGTAGAGTCGCCATTTCATGTGCATGTGCTTATTTCCTCCCTTGATTGCGACGCTGTTCGTCGCGCTTTTGCGCGCGCCAGAGGCGCGGCCTTATTGCAAGCACTGCTTATCGGTGGGTGCGGAGAATCGTTGGCGTGCTCCCTTCTGGCCAGGCGCTCGTCCGAACCTTCGATCGCTCGAACCTATCGACTGATCGAAGTCTGCCAATGAAACGGTCGTGCTGAATGATATGTCAAAGTTGAAGAATCAATGAAGTCATATCGCCAGACTATTAAGCGCGATGGAGTCGACACGAAAACGCGCTCGGCCCACCGGGCCGACCGTTTTCGTGATTGCGCCTGTCTATGTAACCATAAGGCAAATAGTCTTGCCAAATGACGCCGTGACGCGAAACATTCGCCGGGAAATCAAAGCGGCGACTGGGATGGTCACCGGCGCCGACAAGAGCGGGAGAGGACGCGACCTTGAGTTCCAGAGGCAACGTTCAGCACCAACACCCCAGGACGGACATCGAAATTTCGCAAGCCGCAAAGATGCGGCCGATCGTTGACGTGGCGCGTGAGAAGCTGGGGATCGACGCCAAGGATCTGAAGCCCTACGGCCACTACAAGGCGAAGGTTTCGCTCGACTACATTCGTACGTTGGGGAACAGGCCGACCGGCAAGCTGATCCTCGTCTCGGCGATCACGCCGACCCCGGCGGGCGAGGGCAAGACGACGACGACGGTCGGGTTGGGCGACGCCCTCAACCACATCGGCAAGAAGGCGATGATCTGCCTGCGCGAGCCGTCGCTCGGCCCGTGCTTCGGCATGAAGGGCGGAGCCGCCGGCGGCGGCTACGCCCAGGTCGTGCCGATGGAGGACATCAATCTTCATTTCACCGGCGATTTCCACGCCATCGAATCGGCGAACAACCTGCTCGCCGCACTGATCGACAACCACATCTATTGGGGCAATGCGGTCGGCATCGACCCCCGCCGCGTGACCTGGAAGCGCGCGATGGACATGAACGATCGCGCCCTTCGGCAGATCGTGAACTCGCTGGGCGGTGTCGCGAACGGCTACCCGCGCGAGGACGGCTTCGACATCGTGGTGGCGAGCGAGGTCATGGCGATCTTCTGTCTCGCCAACGATCTGCAGGACCTGCAGCGCCGGCTGGGCAACATCGTCGTCGGCTACACCAAGGACCGCAAGGCGATCCGCGCCGCCGACCTCAAGGCGGCCGGGCCGATGACGGCGCTCCTCAAGGATGCGCTCGCGCCCAACCTGGTGCAGACGCTGGAGAACAACCCGGCCTTCGTGCATGGCGGCCCGTTCGCGAACATCGCGCATGGCTGCAACACGGTTCTGGCGACGCGAACCGCGCTCAAGCTCGCGGACTACGTCGTGACGGAAGCCGGTTTCGGCGCCGATCTCGGCGCCGAGAAGTTCCTCGACATCAAGTGCCGCAAGGCCGGGCTCAAGCCCGATTGCGCCGTCCTGGTCGCCACGATTCGCGCGCTGAAGATGCATGGCGGCGTCACCAAGGACGCCCTCAAGACCGAAAATCTCGAGGCGCTCAAGAAGGGCATCGCCAATCTTGCGCGGCACGTGTCCAACGTGCAGAAATTCGGCGTGCCGATCCTCGTCTCGATCAACCGCTTCTCCTCGGACACGCAGGCGGAGATCGACCTGGTGCGGAAATCCTGCGCCGCGTTGGGCGTCGATGCGTTCATGGCCGACCATTGGGCCGCCGGCGGCGAGGGTGCCGCCGAGGTCGCCAAGGCGGTGGTGACGCTGTGCGATCGCGGCAAGAAGGAATTCAAGCTGCTGTATCCCGACGAGATGCCGCTCTGGGAGAAGATCCGCACCATCGCGACCCAGATCTACGGCGCGCGCGACATCACCGCCGACAAGAAGGTCAAGGACCAGATACAGGACCTGCAGGACGGCGGATTCGGGCATTACCCGATCTGTGTTGCGAAGACCCAATACAGCTTCTCGACGGATCCGAACCTGAAGGGTGCGCCGTCGGATCACGTCGTGCCGGTGCGCGAGGTGCGCCTGTCCGCGGGGGCCGAGTTCCTCGTCGCCATCTGCGGCGAGATCATGACCATGCCGGGCCTGCCGAAGGTCCCGGCGGCGAACGAGATCAAGGTCGCGGCCGACGGCCGGATTTCCGGATTGTTCTAGCGGAGTGATCGCGCCGGAAGCGAGGCGCGGAACAAGGGAGAGTGAGATGGCCAAGAATGCGAGCGAGTGGAGCAAGCGTCCGAACCAGCAGGTCATGCCGTTCGTGGACAGCCGCATCTACTCCGATGAGCAGATCTTCGAAGAGGAGATCGAGAAGATCTGGCGCAAGGTGTGGACGCTCACCGTCCACGAGTCGGAGCTGCCGAAGGCGCTCGACTACCGCACCCTGACCATCGCGCGCGAGCCGGTCGTCATCGTGCGCGGCCCGGACAGCAAGGTCCGCGCCTTCCTGAACGTCTGCCCGCATCGCGGCAACATCATCGTGCGCAAGCCCGCCGGCAGCCTGACGTCGGCCGAGCCGTCAGGCAACGTGAACAACATGACCTGCATGTTCCACGGCTGGCAGTTCGACGCATACGGCAACTGCGCCGACATCCCGCGCTGCAAGGCCGGCTACCAGGACCGCCTGACAAAGAAGGACATCGGCCTGCGTGAGCTGAAATGCGAGGTCGCCTACGGTGGATTCGTGTGGGTGTCGCTGAGCGACGAGGTCGAGCCGCTGTCGTCCTTCATCGGCGGGGCCTTCGACATCATGAAGTCGGAGATCGACACCGAGGCGCTGGAGGTCTTTCACTACCACAAGGCGTTCATCGACAGTAATTACAAGCTCTGGCACGACACCAACAGCGAGTTCTACCACGACTACATGCACTACTTTAACCGGGCGACATCGATGATGCAGCCCGGCTACTTCGAGCGCCGATACACGCCCTATGATAACGGGCATGCGACGGTCGGCTCGATGGAAGTGAAGTACGAGGCGTACCAGGGCGCCGCCAGTCGCGTCTTGTCGTTCCCCGGCATGCCGAAGAACGGCTGGAAGATGGTCGACCTCTTCCCGGGCGCCACGTACAACATCCGCGGCTCGTCGCTGCGCGTCGACACGATGACGCCGATCGGGCCCAACAAGGTGCTGATCGAGTTCCGCGGCCTCGGCCTGAAGCGCGACACGGCAGAGGAGCGCGAGCAGCGCATCCGCGACCACAACACGATCTGGGGGCCGTTCGGCCGCAATCTCCACGAGGACCTGCTCGGCATCACGGGGCAGGGCGTCGCGATGCGCCCGGGCACGGAGGCGCGCACGATTTTACACGGCCGCCTCGAAGAGGGCACAATCCACGACGAGATGGGCATGCGGCATTTCTATGAGGAATGGGCGCGGCGGATGGGCCGGCAGCCGAACAACCCCGGCTCGGCGATGGCCGCCGAGTAAACGCGTCCGTCCGCAACCCGTGCCCCAACGCGCGTCCGCCCGGCGCGCAAAGGAAAGGATTGAGCGAGGAAACACATGGCAACACTCGTAAAGAGCCGCGCGGAGGCTGCCCAGGCGGTACGCGACCTGATCTATCGGGCCGGCCTGCTGCTCGACGAGGAGCGCTTCAGGGACTGGCTGAAACTGTGTGCGGCGGATTTCACCTACAGCATCAAGGTGTATAGCCCCGAGATCAGCCGCGACATGACCTGGTTCGAGCGCGACGTGCCCGGCATGGAGGCGACGATCGAGCTCATGCCGCGGCACAACACCGACCACGGCCGGCTGACCCGGCATGCGACCGTCTATTCGGTGGAGCTCGAGGGCGATACGGCGCGGGCGGTGACGTCGTTCGTGTGCTACCGGACCATGCTCGACGGGATCAATTCCCACATGGACAGCGGCGAAACGCAGCTTTTTGCGGTCGGAAAGTACCACGATCGCATATCGCTGGCCGGCGACGAGCCCAAGTTCTTGGAGCGTGTCGTGCGGCTCGAGACGCGGCGGATGGACAAAGGCTCCCACTACCCGGTCTAACGGTGCGCGCATGGCTTGGACGAAGGCTTGCAAGACCGGCGACGTCGCGGAGAACGCGATTCGCCAGGTCGAAGTGAACGGCGTCTCTCTGCTTGTGGCTAATCTCGGCGGCGAGTATTTCGCCTATCCCCCGCTTTGCCCGCATATGGCGGAGCCGCTGGAGATATCCGGCGTGTGCGACGGCAAGCTCCTCACCTGCACGAAGCATCTTTGGCAGTGGGACATGCGCACCGGCGCACCGCTCGGGATGGCCGAGCGGGAGCTCCTCCTGTACCCCGTCTCCAAGGACGGCGACGACGTCCTGGTCGATCTCGAGCGAGAGCTCGTCTACGACTACGATGACTAGCCGGCCCGCAGCGGCGGAGGATCTGTCCGGGGAGACGCTTTGCCCGGAGCCGCAAAGTGCAGCTCCGCCGCGCTTCATGGGGCTGCGGCGAACGCGGATCGACGGGTTGGTCGTTTCCTGCCGCGTCGGCATCTATGCGCATGAACGGGTCACGCCGCAACGCGTGCGCATCGACGTCGAGCTGGTCAGCCGCGAGGAGCCGGCAGGATTGCCCGACCGGATCGAGGCCGTCATCTGCTACGATCAGCTTGCGGTCCGGATCAAGGAGATCGTGCAGGCGGGCCATACCAACCTGGTGGAGACGCTCGCGGCCCGGATCGCGGACCATTGCTGCGCCGCGGGCGCCGTGGAGCGCGTGCGGGTGGGCGTCCGCAAGCTGGATGCGATCCCCGATACGGAGTCGGTCGGCGTCGAGCTCGAACGGGTGGTGGCCGGCCTGCCCCGCTGACGCGGCCTTTACGCCGAGTTGAGCATCGTGCTTTGCTCGAGAAAATCCTGCGCGATCATTTTCGCGAGCCGGCGCATGACGATGTAGCCGGCCTTGGCATCGCGGTCCAGGATGCCGAGAAGCTGTTCGCCGCCCAGCGCGATCAAGGTGGAATCCTCCATGCACGTTGCGGTGGCGATCCGCCGCGGCTGGTCTTCGATCAGGGCCGCCCATCCGAGCGCGTCGCCCGGACTGAACACGCTTCCGCTGGAGTCCGGGCGGTTCCCGACGCCGATGCTGAAGCGGACGCGGCCTTCGACCACGATGAACACATCGCGTGCGGGGTCGCCGATCCGGTAGACGGTGTCGCCTTCCTCGAAGGTCAGGCGGCGGGCAATCCGGGCCATGGCGGCATAAGTGTCCTGCGAAAGCCCTGCGAGCAGGGACGTGCGCTGGAGTGCTTCGTTGATGTCCATCGGCGGATCCTTCTCGGTCGTGATGGGCGTCGCTTCAGCCGAACTTGTCGTAGCGGACGTCGGCGGCAGGCAGGCGGGCCTGCAGGATGAGCATCCGGATGGCGGCGTCGACCATGGGCGGTGGACCCGCGAGGTACGCAACGCGACCCGCTGTGCGGCCGGTCATCAGGCGTCCGGCAATCTCGTGCACGAAGCCGTACTCGAACTGAAGGAGCGGATGGCGCCGCCTCAGTTCTTCGCTCGGTTCCTCGTGCGAAAGGGCGACGACGACGTGCAGGGCCTTGCGGGAGCTCGCGACGAACTCGCTCAGGCGGTCGGCATAGAAGACGTCATCATTGCCGCGCACGCCGAAGAAAACGCTGCCGTCGAAGTGCTCAAAATGGCGCGATTGCTGTCCCAGGGAAAGAATGGACATGATCGATGCAATACCCGATCCGCCGGCGATGGCGAGAATCGTGCGCTGCTCCGCGGGATCGAATGTGGCCTTGCCGAGCGGGCCGAACCAGTCGATCTTGGCGCCCGGTGCTGCGTTGTCGAAGATCCAATCGCAGAACCGTCCGTCCGGCTTGCGCTTGATGACAAACTCCAATGACGTCGTTGCCGCCGCGAAGTTGACCATCGAGTAGGCCCGATAGCCGGCGATGGCGGATGAGCGGATGACGATGAACTGGCCGGCCTGGAACGACAGGACCCGGTCGGTTTCGATATGCACCGCCACGACATCGTGGGTGAGACGGTCGATTCTGGTGATCTCCGCCTGGCCGTAGGCAGGGCGGTGGACAGGCGGTCTTGCGGGGTCGACGACGGCGGGAATTTCGATCTGGCAGCTCGAGCCCGCTTCCGCCTGACACATCAGGAACTCGTTGCGCTCGGCCTTCAGGTAACGTGCGCCGGGCGCCTCGGGCCAGAGATGGGAGATGTCGCCGGAGGAGCGGCGGGCCTTGCATGTGCCGCATGTGCCGGTGGCGCATTCGTACGGCAGGGGAATGCCGTTGCGGAGGCCGGCATAGAGGATGGACTCTCCAGGCATGGCCTCGAAGCCAACCGCGCCGGCCTTCGTCTTGGCTTGGATCTGCATACGGGCTTGTCCCGGTTTAATGCGTTGTGCTGAGAACGGAACGACAGACATTCAGGCCTCCAGGGCGCCGTAGTAAAGCGTCACGGTGTGCTTTGCCTCGGCGAAGAACAGCCAGCGCTCGACCAGGACGCCGGCGGTGGCCGCTGCGATCGCCAGCAGCGCGGCGACCGTGCCGATGGCGCCGGGCATCAGGGCGGCGAGGAGGGTCAGGACGAGCGGCGCCACGAAGCCGAGGCCGAGGGTGGTGCGCCGCAGCTTGAGGGCGTGCTTGCGGGCGATGGCGAAGCCCATCTCGCGCAGCAGGTAGTTCTCGCCGGTGTGGGGCGGGTCGAGGGCGCGGACCTTGCCGCGGCCGAGCAGGCCGACCGCGCTCTCGGGCGTCGAGGCCGCGGCCCCGCCGTCGATGAAGCGCCAGTAGCGTTCCTTCAGCCACACGGCCAGCGGGATCGCGAAGGCGGCGGCGGCCGCGACCACCACGCTCGGCCACGCCCAGAGCTGCAGCAGGGCGTTCAGCCACAGCGCGCCGCTCATCAGCGCCAGCGCCATGTAGACCGGCACCACATGCGCGTTGCACCACTGGTGCACCGGCTTGAGCGAGGCATAGATCATGCCCGTGCAGTAGACCGTGACCACAGACATCGCCGCGGCGAGCAGGCCGCAGAGCGCGAACAGGCCGCCGGTGTCCGCGAAGAAGACCCAGCCGATCCCGAAGATCCCGGCGGGCAGGTAGGTCAGCAGCGCCGCGACACCCTCGCGCGACAACCACGAGGTGCGCCACTGCGTCACCGCGCGCCAGGCGCGTTCGGGATGGCCGAGATGCACGGTCGAGGACAGCAGGCCGGCCGTGATCAGCAGCAGGGCCAGGCCGAGGGCGGCGACGCCGAACCACGGATCGCGCGGCAGCAGGCCGAGCGGCGCCAGCACGCCGCACAGGAACAGCAGGCCGTAGCCGGCCCCCGATGCGGTGGTGAAGAGGATGACGGAGAGGGCGGGATGCATGGGTCAGCGGGACAGCACGCGGTCGATCCAGCGCAGGACCGGGTGAAGCTCGCCCTCGCCGACCACCGGCGCCAGCTCCGTCGGACCGCCGTCGCGGCGGCCGCGGCGCGGCGGCAGGTAGCGGTTGACCGGCTTGTAGCCGAGCTCGGGCATCAGCTCGACGCCGCCGCGCGCCTCGACCAGCTTCGACACATCGGACTCAGGATCGCCGAGATCGCCAAAATGCCGCGCCTTGGCCGGGCAGGTCGAGACGCAGGCCGGCACGCGATCCTCGGCCGCGAGGTTCTGGTTGTAGATCTTGTCGACGCACAGCGTGCACTTCTTCATCACGCCGGCATCCTCGTCGAACTCGCGCGCGCCGTAGGGGCACGCCCACGAGCACAGCTTGCAGCCGATGCAGGTGTCGGGATTGACCAGCACGATCCCGTCCTCGGCGCGCTTGTACGAAGCACCGGTCGGACAGACCGTCACGCAGGCCGGCTCCGCGCAGTGCAGGCAGCTGCGCGGGAAGTGCACGGTGCGGCTGTTGTCGCCGTCCTCGACCTCGTAGGAGTGGATGCGGTTGAACCACACGCCGCTCGCCGCCGCGCCATAGGGATCGAGGTCGGTCAGCGGCGCCGAGTGGCCGCTGGCGTTCCATTCCTTGCAGTTGACCGCGCAGGCGTGGCAGCCGACGCAGGTGTCGAGGTCGATGACGAGGCCGAGCTTCTTCTGGCCCGGCTGGGGCGCCGCGTAGGAGGTCATGATCAGTCGCTTCCGTGCGCGGGCTTGGTCGGCTCGCGCCGTCCGATGCCATCGCCGCGCGAGAGGTCGGCGCCGTAGCGCAGGATGGAGGGCGGCTCCTCGAGCCCCGGCGGGCGCACGATCGGCCCGAAGCGCGGCGCGCTCTCGCCCGCTTCCGCGGCGGCGGCCTTCTCGATGCGCACGCGCAGATCGTACCAGGCCGCCTGGCCGGTCACCGGATCGGAGTTCGAGTAGCGGTAGCCGTTCTTCTCGGGCAGCAGCTCGGCGATCAGGTGGTTGAGCAGGAAGCCGCGCGTGGCCTCCGGCGCGTCGGTCGGCAGGTTCCAGGCCCCCGAGCGCTTGCCGATCGCATTCCACGTCCACACCGTGTTGGCGTTGACGCCGTCCATCAGCCGCACCTGGCACTTGACGCGGTTGTGGTGGCTGGTGACCCAGACCCAGTCGTCGTCGGCGATGCCGAGCGCCAGCGCGGTCGTGCGGTTGATGTACAGCCGGTTCTCGCCGGTGATCTGCCGCAGCCACGCATTCTGCGCGTGCCAGGAATGGTACATCTGCATCGGCCGCTGCGTGATCGCATGCAGCGGGAAGTCGGCGTGCGCGACCTGGCTTTCCTCGAGGGGCATGTACCAGATCGGCAGCGGATCGAAATACGTCTCGACGCGCGCGCGGTGCTGCTCGGGCGGCCGGATCGCGCCATGGCCGCGCGCGGCGAGCCGGAACTTCTGCAGCGGCTCGCAATAGAGCTGCAGCACGATCTGCTCGACCTTGTCGATCAGGCCCATGCGCTGCGCGGTCTCGAGATAGCCCCGGTTCGCGTGCTTGTAGTAGAGCTGGTCCTCGGGCAGGTGGTGGCGCCAGAAGCACTCGTTCTCGACATAGCGCTCGAGCTGCCTGGGATTGACCGGGCCGGCGCCCGGCTGGTCGCCGTTGGCGCCGCGCCAGCCGGCGAGCGGGCCGATGCCGGGCTTGCGCTCGTGGTTGACCAGGTAGTCGGGATAGCCGCCAGGGTATTTGGCGCTGCCGTCGGCGTTGCTCAGGCCCGGCAGCTTCAGGCGCGCGCCGAGGTCGATCAGCACGTCCTGGAACGGCCGCACGTCGCGGTCGGGCTTCAGCACCGGCTGGCGGATCGCATCGCCCGGCCCTTCGGCCGAGCCGATCGGGCGATCGAGCAGGGAGATGCAGTCCCAGCGCTCCAGATACGTCGTGTCGGGCAGGACGAGGTCGGCGTAGGCGACCATCTCCGAGTAATACGCATCGGCGTAGATGATGCGCGGGATCCTGTAGCTGCCGTCCGGCGCCTTGTCGGTCAGCATGGCGATCGTGCCGGCGGTGTTCATCGCCGAGTTCCACGACATGTTCGCCATGTACATGAACAGCGTGTCGATCTTGTACGGATCCGCCGCCCAGGCGTTGCGGATCACCATGTGCATCAGGCCGTGGGCGGCGAGCGGCGCCTCCCATGAATAGGCCTTGTCGATGCGCGTCGGCGTGCCGTCCGGCTCGAGCAGCAGGTCCTCGGGGCCGGTCGGGTTGCCGAGCGGCATGCCGCCCAGCGCCTGGTTCGCCGCGACGACCTTGCCGGCGGGCTTGGGCCCGGGCGGCGAGGGGCGCGGGAAGGGGGCCTTGTAGCGCCACGAGCCGGGCGTATCGATCCCGCCCAGCAGCATCTGCAGGATGTGGATGGCGCGGCAGGTGTGGAAGCCGTTCGAATGGGCCGAGATGCCGCGCATCGCGTGCATCGCGACCGGGCGCCCGACCATCGTCTCGTGGCGGCGGCCGGCCCAGTCGGTCCACGGCTGCTGCAGCACGATCTCTTCCTCGAACGCCGCGTGCGCCAGCTCGGCGGCGATGCGCTTGATGGTCGCGGCGGGCACGCCGCAGCTCCTGGCGACGGCCTCGGGCGCGTAGCGGCGGTCGAGATAGCGCTCGGCGACGAGATGGAACACCGGCACCGCCTTGCGGCCATCCGGCAGTTCGACCTCGCCGGCGATGGTCGGCGCGGCGTCGGGGGCCAGGGCGTTGACGGCCTGCCTGCGCTTGCCGTCCCAGCACAGCGGCCGGCCCTCGGCATCGCGCGCGAACAGCCCGTCCTCGGCCTCGCCCGGCGCCTGGATCACCAGCCACGGCGCGTTGGTGTAGCGGGCGAGGAAGTCGAAATCGACCTTGTCGGCGCGCAGCACCTCGTGGATCAGCGCCATCACGAACAGGCCGTCGGTGCCGGGCCGGATGCCGACCCACTCGTCGGCGACGGCGGAGTAGCCGGTGCGGATCGGGTTGACCGACACGAATTTGGCGCCGCGCTCCTTCAGCCGGGAGAGGCCGAGCTTGATCGGGTTCGAGTCGTGGTCCTCGGCGACGCCGAACATCAGGAAGTAGCGGCTGCGCTCCCAGTCGGGCTCGCCGAACTCCCAGAAGCTGCCGCCGATCGAATAGAGCCCCGCCGCCGCCATGTTGACCGAGCAGAACCCGCCATGCGCCGCGAAATTAGGCGTGCCGAACTGCGCCGCCCACCAGCCGGTCAGCGACTGGCTCTGGTCGCGCCCGGTGAAGAAGGCCAGCTTCCGGGGGTCGGTGGCGCGGATCTCGCCCAGCCACTGCGTCGCCAGGGTCAGCGCTTCTTCCCACTCGATCTCCTTGAACGCACCGGCGCCGCGCTCGCCCACCCGCAGCAGCGGCTTGCGCAGCTTCGCCGGCGAGTATTGCTGCATGATCCCGGCCGAACCCTTGCCGCACAGCACGCCCCGGTTCACCGGGTGGTTCCTGTTGCCCTCGATGTAGCGGATCCGGCCGTCCTTCAGATGGACTTTGATCCCGCAACGGCACGCGCACATGTAGCACGTCGTGCACTTCACCTCGTCCGAAACCTTCGGTGATGTCTCGACGAGGTCCTCGCCGGCCAACAGTCCCGCCAGATTCTTCGGCGTCGAACCACCCTCCATTCCGAGATCCCGCCCCAATATTAGTGTGCGCTGATATGGCTATGACTAGACGGCCAACCGGGGGGCCGACAAGCGCAAAAACCGAAAACTGTCGTTCCATTCTCGACACGGCTTTTCCCGCGGCGCCGGCCTGAGGCATTGTACTTCTTCCTGCCGTGCCAAACGCTTGTCGGATGCCGCTCACACCGCATGAAACCGCGCTCAAGGCGCTCGCCCGGCGCGACCCGGACATCGCCGCCGCGCTGAAGCTGATCGGTCCGCCGCCGCCACGCGACCGGCCGCCCGGCTTCCCCAGCCTGCTGCGCGCGATCGTCGCACAGCAGATTTCGGCGGCGGCCGCCGCCTCGCTCTGGGCGAAGCTTGCCGCCGCGGTGGACCCGATCGCACCCGAGACGATCCTGCCGCTCACGCCCGAGTCGCTCCGCGCGCTCGGCTTCTCGCGGCAAAAGGCGCTCTATGCCCAGGGCCTCGCCCGCGACATCCTGGACCGGCGGCTCGACCTTGACTTGCTGGTGACGCTCGACGACGAGGCGGCCGTCGCCCACCTGGTCCAGGTCAAGGGGATCGGCCGCTGGAGCGCCGAGGTCTACCTGCTCTTCGCCCTCGGCCGGACCGACATCTTTCCCGCCGGCGACCTCGCGCTGGCGGTGGCGATGCAGCGCCTGAAACGCCTGCGCCGCCGGCCCGATCCAAAGCGCCTGCTGAAGCTGGTCGAGCCCTGGCGGCCGTACCGTGGTGCCGCCGCCCACTTCCTCTGGCACTACTACAAGGCCGCGCCGATGTGAGTTTGTCCGTGCGGATCGGGGTGTAACCGATTGGCAGGGCGGCGTTTTCGTTGACCGTTCAAGTGATGGGTGAGCGTTTCACCGTTTCACCTGTTCCGCCCGTTTCGTCTGCTTCACCCGTTCCGACCGTTTCACCGTTTCAGCCGTTTCGTCCAATCCTCCCCTCCTCGTGCGTCGTCCTCGGACTTGATCCGAGGACCCATGGCGATGCGTGCCGCGGGAACCGGTATCGGCGGCGAGAGCGGACCTGGATCCTCGGGTCAAGCCCGAGGACGACGCCTCTGAATTGGTTGGATGGAGCGGAAAACAAAGCGCCCGCCGCGGTAATGCCGGGCGGGCGCAACTTGTCCGCCGCGATTCCACCAGAACGGCGGGCGGCGTCAAGCCTGTTTCTGGATCCGGCCGATGCCTCACCGGCCCATGACCAAGTCGGGGACGATGGTCACGATGGACGGGAAGACCGTGATGATCGCGATCGCGACGACCAGCATCGAGAAGAAGGGGATGGCCGCCCGGGCCACGAACGTGCTGTCGCGCCCGCTCATGGTCTGGAGCACGAACAGGCCGAAGCCGACGGGCGGCGTGACCTCGGCGATCTCGACCAGCAGGACGACGAAGATGCCGAACCAGATGAGGTCGATGCCGAGGCGGTCGATCATCGGCAGGACGATCGACGTCGTCAGCACGATCATCGAGATTCCGTCGAGCGCCGTCCCGAGGAGGATGTACATCACCGACAGGATCGCGATCAGCAGGTAGCGGTCGGGGTTCAGGGCGACGACCCATTCGGCGATTGCGCGCGGAATCTCCGTGAAGCCCATGGTCAGGGTCAGGAATGCCGCGCCGGCGAGGATGAACATGATCATGCAGGACAGCCGTGCCGCACCCAGCAGGCTGTCGTAGAGGCTTCGCCAGCTCAGCGCGCCGGTCAGCCCGGCCAGCAGCAGCGATCCGACGACGCCGAATGCCGCCGCCTCGGTCGCGGTCGCCCAGCCCATGACGATCACGGCGACGACCCCGACGATGAGAAGGATGCACGGGATCAGTTCCCGAGACGCCCACAGCTTCTCCACCAGCGACATCCGGATCTCGTTCGCCGGAACCCGGTCGGGATGGCGCAGGGACCAGATGGCGATGTAGCCGCTGAAGAGCGTCATGACCAGCAGGCCCGGCAGGAACCCGGCGAGGAAGATCTTGATGATCGACACTTCCGCCGCGACGGCATAGACGATCATGACGATCGACGGCGGGAACAGCAGGCCGAGCGTCCCGGCGCCGGCCAGCGAGCCGAGGCAAACCCGCTCGTCATAGCCGCGCCGCCTCAGCTCCGGCAGCGCGATCTTCGCAACCGTCGCGCAGGTCGCGGCCGACGAGCCGGAGATCGATCCGAAAATGCCGGAGCCGAGGATGTTCACATGCATGAGGCGGCCCGGCAGCCAGCCGAGCCATGGCGCCAGGCCGGTGAACATCTGGTTCGAAAGGCGCGTGCGGAAGAGGATTTCACCCATCCAGACGAACAGGGGCAGGGCGGCGAGCTCCCACGACGCACTGGATTGCCAGAATGCGGTAATCAGGTTGAATCCGGGCGGAGAGCTCGTGAAGGCCTGCATACCGATCCAGCCGACGATGGCGAGCGAGATCGCGATCCACACGCCACCGACCAGCAGCACGAGCAGTGCCGCCAGCAGGATCATGCCCGTCTGCAGCACATCCATCGTCAGATCTCTCCGGAGAAATTGCCTTCGGCGTGCCGGGCGCGCGCGGCGGCGTCATAGGTCGGCTCGGCCCCGCGCAGGACGACGACCAACTCGTCGACGAGTGCGATCAGGAATACGGCAAGACCGATCGTCATGCTGGACTGCGGTATCCACATCGGGACCGGCAGCATGCCTTGCGCCAGATCGTCGATCAGCCAGCTCTCGTAGGACAGGCGGGCCGCCCAATACGTCGCATAGGCGATGAACGCGGTCGTCACGACCAGGGCGACGAGCTCCGCGCGATGCCGCGTGGCCGCGTCGAAGCGGTCGAGGACAAGCCCCATGCGGACGAGCTCGCCGCGCTTGAACGTATGGGCCAGCGGCAGGAACACGGCGGCCGCGCAGGACCATGCGGTGAGGTCATCGGCACCGCGGAAGAGCAGGCCGGCTTCACGGAAGACGACCTGCAGCAGCATGAGCGCCAGGATGGCGAAGATCGCCACGCCGCCGAGCGCGCCGCTGACCAGGTAAAGCCAGTCGAAGGCAAGCCGCAGGGCGCCACGCGACGCCGGAACAGTGCCGTCGCGAGGTGCCTGCTTTTTCACATGCCGGTCGCCTGCTGAGTGCTGAGCCACGCCCTGACTCCCGATTCCCGAGTCCACTATACCGGGATCGAGGAATTGCGGACTGCCTTTGGCAGCCAGTCTGACATCCATTGTGGAAACGCTCCCGATGCGAGAGGCATTGATGCGAACGGCACCGGCCGGCGAGCCCACGCAGGGTCGCCAGCCGGCGCGGCCCCCTAGCTGCTCCGCAGCTTCTTGAGGATTTCGCCTCCGTTCACGCCCGCGCGCTTCGCCCATTCATCGGTGAGCGTCTCGCCGATCTTGTCCATCTTCGCCGACATGTCGGCCGGCGGAGACATCACGTTGACGCCGCGCTCCTTGAGGGTTTCCTTGGCTTTCTGTTCAAGCTCTTTCGCCGCCGTGGTCGCGCGCTGTTCGGCACGCTTCCCGGCCTCGAGCAGGACGCGCTGCGTCGCTGGATCGATCGCCGCGAAGGCCCGGGCGTTCGCAATGACGACATTGCGGGCGATCATCGCCTGGAAGTCGTAGTAGTTGCGCACGTATTCCCATGCTTTCGTGTCGACGCCGGTCGCCGCGGACGTGATCATGCTGTGGATGATGCCCGTGGCGAAGGCCTGCGGGATTTCCGCGGCCTGGACGGTGATGGGCACCGCGCCCAGCAGCTCGGCGTATCGGGCGGTGACGCGGTCGTAGGTGCGCATCTTCGAACCCTTAAGGTCCGTGATGTCCTTCAGTGGCTCCTTGCTGTAGACGCCCTGCGAGGGCCATGGCGCTGCGAACAGGAGGACGAGGCCCTGCTTCTTGAGCCGCTCCTCGACCTGGTCCTTGAGCGCCAGCCAGAGGATGTCGGCCTTGTCGAAGCCCTTGGCGAGGAAGGGGACGTTGGTCGCTTCGAAGATCGCGTCCTCATTGGCCATCGAGGACATGAGGGTTTCGCCGATCTGCACCTGGCCGAGCTGGACGGCGCGCCGGATCTCCGGCAGCTTCATGAGCGATGCGCCGGTGTGCACGGCGATCTCGAGCTTGCCGCCCGACTCCTTTTTCACCTCCTCGGCGAACTGCTTGATGTTCACCGAGTGGAAGTTCGAATCGGCATAGGGCGTCGGCATGACCCACTTATCGGCCATTGCCGCGCCCGCCATGCTGATGCTCAGGGCCGTGCCGATCAGGACTCCTGCAAGACTGCTCTTCATTCGTGCCTCCTGTTCCAAACCGTTGTTGCTTGTGTCTACGCGGCGGTCATGCCGCCGATCGTCACCTGCTTGATCTCGAGGAAACCCTCGATCCCGTAATGAGACCCCTCGCGGCCGATGCCGGATTCCTTGAACCCGCCGATCGGCACGACCTCCGACGAGAGGACGGCTTCGTTGACGCCGACGGCGCCGAACTCGAGTGCCTCGGCGACGCGCCAGGCCCGGTTGATGTCGCGGGTGTAGAAATACCCCGCAAGGCCGTAGTCGGAATCGTTGGCGAGCCGAATCACATCCGCTTCCGTTTCGAAGCGGTAGAGCGGGGCAACCGGACCGAACGTCTCCTCGCGGCTGATGACCGCCTCGGGCTTGACGTCCACAAGCACTGTCGGCTCGAAATACGTACCGCCGCGGCTGTGGCGCTGTCCGCCCAGCACGACGCGCGCGCCCTTCCTGACGGCGTCGTCGATGTGCTCCTCCACCTTCTCCACGGCCTGGCCGTTGATCAGCGGACCTTGCGTCACCTCGGGCTCCCAGCCCGGGCCCACCTTCAGCGCCTTGACCGCCTCGACCAGCTTCTGCGCGAACCGGTCGTAGATGCCGCTCTGCACGTAGAAGCGGTTCGCGCATACGCAGGTCTGGCCCATGTTGCGGAACTTGGAGCCGAGCGCCCCCGCGACGGCGCTGTCGAGGTCCGCATCGTCGAACACGATGAACGGCGCATTGCCGCCCAGCTCCAGGCTGACCTTCTTGATCGTATCGGCGGATTGCCGCAGCAGGATCTTGCCGACCTCCGTCGACCCGGTGAACGAAACCTTCCGGACGGTCTTGTTCGATGTCAGCTCGCGGCCGATGGCCGGGGCGCTCTCGGCGCGACCGAGCACCACGTTGATGACTCCCGGCGGAAGGCCCGCGCGCTGCGCCAGTTCGACCAGGGCCAGGCACGAGAGCGGCGTGTCCTCGGCCGGCTTGAGAACCACCGTGCAGCCGACGGCGATCGCCGGTGCGCATTTGCGCGTGATCATCGCGCTCGGGAAGTTCCACGGCGTGATGGCGGCGACGACGCCGACGGGCTGCTTCAGGATGACGACGCGGCGGTCGGTGCTGTAGGTCTGCAGCACGTCGCCCAGCACGCGCTTTGCCTCTTCGGCGTACCAGTCGACGAAGTTCGCGCCAAAGACGATCTCGCCCTTCGATTCCGCGAGCGGCTTGCCTTGTTCCGCCGTCAGGATCCGCGCGAGGTCGTCCTGGTGCGCGAGGATGAGGTCGTACCACCGGCGCAACGCGGCACCGCGCTCCTTCGCCGTCTTCGCGCGCCAGGCCGGCCACGCGGCCGCTGCCGCCGCGATGGCGGCCTGCGTGTCGGCGGCATCCATGTCGGGCAGGGTGGCGAGCACCGACCCGTCGGCCGGATTGGTCACCGTATAGGTGCGGCCGGACAGGGCGCCGACCCAACGACCGGCGATGTAGGCCTGCTGGCGCAGGAGTTGCGGGTCTCGCAGCGCCAGCGCGCCATCAACGAGGTGTGTTGTGTCGGGCATAAGATGTGTCTCCCGGGATGCGCGATCGCTTCAGGCCGCTGCCGCCGCTACCCGCTGCAGGGCGTCATTGGGCAGCTCGATCAGGCGCTCCGGCCGCGGGTTCTGGATGAAGTTGTTGGCATGCTTGCGCCGGCTCTGCGCGATCACCGGCTTGTTGTTTTCCCGGTTGTACGCGAAGTAGAGGTTCCGGCGGCCATGCGGCGAATGGTTCTTGGTCGAGCCATGGACCAGGTTCGCGGCGAAGATGACGACGGTGCCGGCCGGGCCGAGGCAGGTATACGTCTCGTACGCCTTCTGCAGCCGGATCATGACGTCGTCGGGCACGCAATGGAGCGCGTAGCTCGTGGTCGCCGTGTCGTAGAAGGGCGGGATCATGCCCAGCTTGTGCGTGCCCGGCAGGAACTGCAGCGGCCCGCTCTTTATGTCGAACGTATCGTCCAGCATGATGAGGACGGAAAGGATCTCGCGGTGTCCGCCGTTCGGCACGCCGTCCTGCCACCAGGCTTGATAGTCCTGGTGCCACTGGAACACGTCGCCCGTGAAGGCGCGCTTGTAGTTCAGTCGGGATTGGTAGAGGTAGATCTCCTCGCCCATGATCTGGATCACCGGGCCGAGGATCCGCGGCAGGCGATGTGCCGCCTGGCAGGCGGGCGAATCCATTTCGGGCGCCCATGCCGCGCGGAGGGTGACGCCGTCCTTCTCGATGACATTGGCGTCCGGGTGGCCGCGCTTCGGCGTGGCCAGCATGTCCGCGTCGCGCTGAAGAGCCGTCACTTCGTCTTTCGAGAACAGGTCTTTAAAGACGAGGAAGCCGGTATCGTCGTACGTCTTGAGCTGCTCTTCGGTCAGTATCATGTGAAGTTCCTCCTTGTTTTCGTGTGTCCTAAAGGCTCACGCGACCCATTCGCTGACGGGCGCGCGCGCTTCGTGGAGCGGCTGGCTGACAACGTCGACGAGCGTGGGGCCGCCATGCTCGATCGCCGCCTTGAGGGCGGCCTTCAGCTCGGCCGGATCCTCGACGCGCCACGCCTTGGCCCCGTACGCCTCGGCAATGCGGGCGTGATCGGTCTGGCTGAAGTCGACGGAGAAATAGCGCTGGCTGAAACCGGTTTTCTGGCCGGCCTTGATCCAACCATAGACGCTGTTGGAGACCACCACGAACGTGATCGGCAGCTTGTACCGCATCACGGTCTCCATCTCGCCGATGGTGAAGCCGAAGCTGCCGTCGCCCATCACAGACACGACCTTGGAGCCGGGGCGGCCGAAGCACGCGCCGATCGATGCCGCCAGCGAGTAGCCGAGCGCGCCATGGGCGCGGTTCGTGATGAAGTGCCGCCCCGACCGGTTCCACTCGTAATACGCCGAGAGGTACGGGCACGGCGTCCCGGGATCGGCGACGACGACCGCATCGCTCGGCAGCACTTCGTGCAGGGTCTGGATGAGACGCTCTGGCCGGATCGGTCGAGCTCCCGACGCCGCCAGCTCGCGGAAGCTCGCGAACTTGCGCGACTTCGCCTCCGCGATCGATTTGGTGATCGCGCCGCTCCGTTCGGAGCGCCCGTTGCCGAGGGCACGGTGGAGGTCGTTGAGGACAATGCGCGCATCGCCGACGACCGCGACATCGACCAGATAGTTCGTGCCGATGACGTTCGGGTCGATGTCGATGTGGATGATCTTGCACTTGCCTGGTGCGGGATGGCGCCAGCGCTCGGTGGTCACCGAGCCCGCGCGGCAGCCCACGAAGACGACGACGTCGGAGCGCTGCACGAGCTCGCGCGTCTCCGGCGTCCCTCCGTTCGAGCCGACGACGCCGAGCGCAAGCGGGTGCGCCTCGCTGATGCTGCCCTGGCCGCTGATCGTGGTTGCGACCGGTGCTTGCAGCAGCTCGGCCAGCTCGACGAGCTTGTCCTCCGCTTGCGAAAGGACGACGCCGCCGCCGCAAATGAAGATCGGGTGCGCCGCGTCGAGCAGGATAGAGGCCGCCTCGCGCACCGCGTCCGGGTCCGGCCCCGTGCGCCGCGCCGGATAGTGGCCGAGGCGGCTGTCAGCCCAGATTTCCGCGGAGTCGACCGGATCGACCTGCACGTCGTAGGGCAGGCCGATATGCGCCGCACCTGGCTTGCCGGTCGTCATGTGCGTGAACGCGGCGCGGACCGTTTTCGGCACGTCCTTGGCGCGGTGGACAACCTGGTTCCACTTGGTCAGCGGCCGGAAGAGCGACTGCTGGTCCAGCTCGGTCAGGGTGAAGCGCCCGCGCGATGCGACGGAGACGTCCGTCGTGATCGACAGGATCGGGATGGAGGATTCGTTCGCCTCGACGACGCCGGGAAGGATGTACGTAGCACCGCCGCCGCTGGGCCCTTCGCACACACCGACCTTGCCGGTGACCCGCGCGTAGCCGTCGGCCATGTACGCCGCCGAACGCTCGTCGCGCGTCAGGATGTGGGTCATGCCGTGGTCGAGGCGCTGCAGCGCGTCGTAGAAGGGGAGGCTGGTGTCGCCGCACAGCCCGAAAATGTGTTCGACCCCGTGGAGCTTCAGCATCCGCACAAGCGCTTCGGCGCCGGACATTTCGTTCATACTGAGGCTCCCTCTCCGTTGATGTGCGGCGACTGCCGCGTGTAGATCTCGCCGAACCCGGCCTTGATCACGTCGACCACCTGGTCCAGTCGCCGCGCGATATGGCGGCGCAGAAGATCGGCGCACCGGTCGGAGTCGCGCGCGCACAGCGCGTCGACGATCTGCATGTGCTCGGATTGGGTGTGCTGCCTGCGCTTGGTCTGCATGTCGATCCAACGCACGAAGTGAATGCGGCTGTTGATGTTGCGCAGGCCGCGCAAATATTCGTCGTTATGAGTGAGCAGGGCCAGCCTTTCATGGAACTGCTCGTCGAGGCCGACGAATTTCAGCGCACGGACGTCGCCGGGCTCGTCGCGGCTGTCACATGCGAACTGCGCCAGCGCGCGTAGCTCCTCGGCGGTCGCGCGCTCGCAGGCCGCGCGTCCGATGCCGATTTCAATCGCGCAGCGATATTCGTAGAGGTCGTAGATCTCTTTCGGATTCAGGGAGCGGCAGTAGAACCCCTTGTTCGGCGCCGAGGTGAGGAAGCCTTCCGTGACGAGCCGGTTCAGGGCCTCCCGGACGGGCGTGCGGCTGACGTCGAGCTGTTGCGCGAGCTCGATCTCCTTCAGCCGCTCGCCGGGGCGGAGCTGATAGGTGACCGCCATCGCCTTCAGGCTTTTGTAGACGCGGTCCGCCGACCGGCCGCCCAGTGCGGCGTTGGCTTTGACGTTCGATGAGCGGGCTTTTGCCACCGGGTCGGTCTCGCAGAGGTAGCCAAGTCAGAATCGCGAAGTGCGTTCCAATGTGTACTCACTTGTGTATTATCTGCAAGTGAACTTTTGCGAGAACACGCTGCTCTCGTACGGGCAGCTTGGGAAATAGAACTAAATCATGGCCTTGGCGCATATTCGACAAAATGAAGCCGCCGACCCGAAGGCCTTCTTCGCCGACCGCCAGGGGGGCGAATCGGGGGTGACGGGCAGTGCAGGCGCAGTCGAAAAGCCGTCGGAAATCAACGATGAGCGGGATCACGCCCCGATCGAGGCGCAGATCGCATGGACCGGCGACTGCGCGCTCCTTCTGCCGGTAGCCGGCGTCGGCCCTCGTCGCGAATCGCGCATCGGCCTTCGGATCGAGGCGTGGTGGAGTTGTTTGCGCCGGACCTGGCGAAGCGCGGCCCCATCGGCTGGTCGATGCGGGCGAGGAAGCCTCCGCTATCCGGCCTTCTTGCGCGGCTCTGGCTGGGCGTCGACGAGCTGAGCTCCGACATAGATGTGTGCGACGCCCGCCTTGATCACGTCGACGATCTGGTCGACGCGGCGCGAGATGTGCCGGCGCAGGATCTTCTCGCCGGTGGCTGCGTCCCGCGCCCGCAGGGCGGCCACGACCTCATTGTGGTCGTTGTCGAAGCCTGCGACGCGCCGTTCCATGTCGACCCAGCGGACGAAGCGGATGCGGGCGTTGATGCTTTGGATCAGGTGGACGATCTCGGCGTTGCCGCTCAGCCCCGCCAGGCCCTCGTGGAACTCCTCGTCGACCCGGACGATGTCGACCGTTTTCATGCCTTCGAACTTCGAGAACCGGGTCTCGACAAGCCGCTCGAACTCCGCGATCTGGTCGTCTGTCGCGCGCTGGCAGGCCAGCCGGAGGGCGGATATCTCTGTTTCGCAGCGCAGCTCGTAGAGATCGAACACCTCCTGGATCTCCAGGGACCGGCAATAGAAGCCGCGGTTGAAGACCGACCGGAGGAAGCCCTCGGAGGCCAGGCGGTTGAGCGCGGCCCGCAGCGGCGTCCGGCTCACATTGAGGCTCTTCGCGAGCTCCTTCTCGTTGATGCGCTCGCCGGGCCGCAGCTTGAACTCGATGGCCATCTGCCGGACCTTGTCGTAGGCGCGGGCGGCGGAATCCTCGTGCCGAATCGATGCCTTGGTCTGCCTCAGAGGAACCATGCACTAATTTTAGTACGATCGGCCCGGTTGCGCCATTCGCTTCCGGGCGATCAAGGATGGCGGCCGCGGAGGCTGTGCTGAAGCTGGCGCCAGCCGCGCACCAGCGGCAGCGCCGCGCGTGCGAGCGCGTTGCCGAGCGGCCATGGCCGGTACGGCAGATGGGCGAGCAGCGCGAAATCCTCCGGATGGCCGGCGATCGCATCGGCGATGGCGCGACCGGTCAATATCGTCAGCGCCACGCCATGGCCGTTGAAGCCCTGGGCGTACCAGACGCCGTCGTCGCGCCGGCCGATATCGGGCAGGCGGTTGAGGGTGAGGTCGACCTGCCCGCGCCACGAGAACTCGATCCGCGGCCGTGCAAGCTGCGGGAAGACCCGCGCGATGTTGCCTTCGAGCCAGGCGGCGCTGTGCGCCGCGGACGGTCGCTTGAAACGCGCGGCGCTGCCGAAGATGAGCCGATGGTCCGGCGTGAGGCGGTAGTAATCGAGCGCGGGCTGCGTGTCATAGACGGCGACGTCGCGATGCAGAAGACGGCGCGCCGCGTCCTCGCCCAGCGGCACGGTGGCGCCGAGCAGCGCCGTCACCGGCACGATGCGCCGGGCGATCTCGGGTGCGAGGTCGCCGAGTGCCGCGTTGGCGGCCAGCACCACATGGGCCGCCTCGACAGCGCCGCCGGCCGTGACGACCCGGGTCCGCGTTCCCGGTTCTATGCGCAGCGCGGCACTGTTCTCGAAAATCTCGACGTCCTCGGCGAGCGCCGCGCGTGCCAGCCCGCGCGCGAAGGCAAGCGGATTCAGATGCAGCGCACCTTCGTCGAGCACGCCGCCGCAATAGTTGGGGGAGGAAACGATCGCGCGCGTCTCGCTGCGCGTCAGAAGTCGCGCTTGCGCGTAACCGAAGCCGTGCATCAGGTCGACCTGCTCGGCGAGCAGGGACGCATCGGCCTGCGACACGGCGGCCGTGAGTGCGCCCGCTTTCAGGTCGCACGATATGGCGTGGCGTGCCACGAGCGCCTTGACCAGGGCGACACCTTCGAGGGACAGGCGCCACAGGCGTTCCGCCTGCTCCGCGCCGACCAGGGCGCACAGCTCATCGATCTCGGCGGCATAGCCGGGCAGCACGAAGCCGCTGTTGCGGCCCGACGCGCCGCTGCCGACCTCCCTTGCCTCGAGCACCACGGTCTCGTAGCCGCGCGCGGCGAGATGCAGGGCGGTGGAGAGCCCTGCGTAGCCGCCTCCGACGATGCAGACATCGCACTGGCGCACACCCGCGAGTCCGGGCCGGCGCGGCAGCGGCGCGGTGATGGTTTCGAAATAGGTTTTGTCGTGCTGCCTCATGCCGTCCCGCGCGAGTCCGTCGCGCGCCGGCTTTAGCAGACTCTGTTCATGAGGGGCCAACATGAAACGCCTCGGATCCGAAGATGCGGCACGGCGGCCGCGGAACCGGCGCGCCTTCAGCGCGCGACCGGGGATGGATCAGGCGCGAGGAAGATCGGCAGAAACTCGCGGTAGCAGTTGCCGCGCCATTGCCGCAATCGGGCGGTAGCAGCAGGTGCGGCGTGGGTGAGGGGCATGTCCAACAGATGGGGATGCACCGGTGCCCGGTCAATCGAGCGGCGGCTTGCGCCGCCTTGCCGGTCCAGCCTGCGGACTATACATTAGCAAGAAGTAATATAGTCGCCGAACCAAGGAGCACTCCATCTCGTGTCGCCAGCGCAGCCCAACAACCTTGACCGCGCGGCCAATCCCGAGATCACCGCCTTCTTCGATCAGGCGACATCATCGCTCTCTTATCTGGTCGCCGATCCGGTCGCGAAGCGGGCGATGATCATCGATGCGGTGCTGGATTTCGAGCCGCGCGCCGGGCGCGTCTCGACCGCGTCGGCCGACAAGATCGTCGCGGCCGCCGCCGGCCTCAAGGTGGACTGGGTGCTCGAGACGCATGCGCATGCCGACCACCTGAGCGCCGCCGACCATGTGAAGCGGCGCGTGGGCGCGCCGCTCGCGACGGGCGATCATGTCGGCGAGGTGCAGAAGACCTGGGCCGAGATCTACAATCTGGAACCCGGCTTTCCGACCGACGGCTCGCAGTTCGACCGGCTCTTCGCGGATGGCGACCGGTTCAAGCTGGGGACGCTGGATGTCACGGTCTGGCGCACGCCGGGGCACACGCCATCCTGCAGCAGCTACATCGTCGAGGGAGCCGCAGGGCTCAAGCACGTCTTCGTCGGCGACACGCTGTTCATGCCGGACTACGGCACCGCGCGCGCGGATTTTCCGGGGGCGTGCGCGCGCACCTTGTACCGCTCGATCCGGCGCATCCTGTCGCTGCCGCCGGAGACGAAGCTCTACATGTGCCACGACTACCAGCCCAACGGCAGGGCGGTCGCCTGGGAGACGACGGTCGCCGAGCAGCGCGCCGGTAACCTGCACATCAAGGACGGGGTTGGCGAGGAGGAGTTCGTGACATTCCGCCAGGGCCGCGACAAGACGCTGCCGGCGCCGGCCCTGATCCTGCCCTCGATCCAGGTCAACATCCGCGGCGGCAAGCTGCCGCCGGCCGAGGCGAACGGCACCGTCTACCTGCGCACGCCGGTGAACCGGCTTTGACCGACAACCGAGCCGAGCGCGAAAAGCGGCAGGCCGCCGCCCTGCGCGAGAACCTGAAGCGGCGCAAGCAGCAGGTCCGCGGGCGTGTGTCCGACGACGCGCCGTCCGGCCCCGATCTGGCCGCGCGCGCCGCGGCGATCCGCGATTTCTGGTTCGGGCCTGCAGGCCATCCCGAATTCGGCCGGGTGCGCAAGATCTGGTTCGAGAAGAGCGACGCCTTCGATGCCGAGTGCCGCACGGGCTTCCTCGCCGACCACGAACACGCCGCTTCCGGCGCCTACGATGCACTGGCGGAGACGCCGGGCGGCGTCGTCGCCCTCCTGATCCTGCTGGACCAGATTCCGCGCAATCTTTTCCGCGGGCAGGCGCGCGCCTTCGCGACCGACCGCCAGGCGCGTGACATCGCCGCGCGGGCCGTCGACGCCGGGCTGGACCGGCAGCTTCCTCCGGTCCAGCGCAATTTCGTCTACCTGCCGTTCGAGCACAGCGAGGACCTGGCCGACCAGCGGCGCGCCGTCGCCCTGTTCGAGAGCCTGCCCGTGACGGCGGAATTCCTGGAAGCGGACCGCGCCAACGTCATCGACTATGCGCGCCGGCACCTCGCCGTCATCGAGCGCTTCGGCCGCTTTCCCCACCGCAACGCCGCCCTCGGTCGCGCCTCGACGCCCGAGGAAATCGCGTTCCTGCAGCAGCCCGGATCGAGCTTCTGAAAGCCCTCTCCCCAACGGGGAGAGGGTTAGGGTGAGGGGGCGCGCGATAGCGCGCTTGGACCTGACGTCTGATGTCTTCTCCCCCTCACCCTCCCGCTGCTTCGCAGCGGGCCCCTCCCTCTCCCCGTTGGGGAGAGGGGTGTTGCGCGCTTGAGGCAGGCAGGGGGGTCCGCTACAAGGGGCCCTCTTTTCCGAACGCCGGAGTCCGCCGAAATGTCGATCATGCCAGACAGCTGGATTCGCGAGATGGCGCAGAAGAAGGGCATGATCGAGCCCTTCGTCGAAAGCCAGCGCCGCGAGGGCGTGATCTCCTACGGCGTCAGCTCCTATGGCTACGACGCGCGCGTGTCCGACGAGTTCAAGATCTTCACCAATGTCGATTCGGCGATCGTCGACCCGAAGGATTTCTCCGCCAAGAGCTTCGTCGACCGGCGCGTTCCGGTCTGCATCATTCCGCCCAACAGCTTCGCGCTGGCCAGCACGGTGGAGTATTTCCGCATCCCGCGCGACGTGCTGGTCATCTGCCTCGGCAAGTCGACCTATGCGCGCTGCGGGATCATCGTCAACGTGACCCCGCTGGAGCCGGAATGGGAAGGGCACGTGACCCTGGAGTTCTCGAACACCACGCCGCTGCCCGCGAAGATCTACGCCAATGAAGGCGCCTGCCAGTTCCTTTTCCTGAAGGGGGAAGGGACCTGCGAAGTGTCGTATCGAGACCGCCAGGGCAAGTACCAGGGGCAGCGCGGGGTCACCCTGCCGCGGCTGTAGCGCCCCGGCCCGACGCGGTGAGGGTTAACCTCCCGTTGCGGCCGCAGGCCGGCTGCGGTAGGGCCGGACGCGGCCCGGCCCGATGCGCGGCAGGGCTGGGAAATCCGTGTGATTCCGATGCGCAGGGGGTTGGAATACCTAGACTCGCTCCCCAGTTTGCCGGTATCTGAACCGCTTCAGCGACGGCGCCCCGGCGCGGCATAAGAGTAGGCAGGCATGGACAAAATCCGCATCCGCGGCGGGAATTCGCTGCACGGGACGATTGCCGTCAGCGGCGCCAAGAACGCGGCACTGCCCCTGATGGCGGCCTGCCTTCTGACCGACGAGACCCTGCAGCTCTCCAACCTGCCGCACCTGGCCGACATCACCACGCTCGCCAACCTGCTGGCCCAACTCGGCGTGTCGCTGGAGATGGATGGCCATGCCCCCAATGGGGGCCATGCCGGCCGGGTCGTGTCGCTGCGCGCCAACAAGCTCTCCAGCACCACGGCCTCCTATGACCTGGTGCGCAAGATGCGCGCCTCGATCCTGGTGCTCGGCCCGCTGCTCGCGCGCGAAGGGCAGGCCCGGGTGTCGCTGCCCGGCGGTTGCGCCATCGGCACGCGGCCGGTCGACCTCCACCTCAAGGGGCTGCAGCAGCTCGGGGCGACGATCGAGCTGCGCGAGGGCTACATCGAGGCCGAGGCGAAGCAGGGCCTGACCGGCGCCGAAGTCGTCTTCCCCTTTGTGTCGGTCGGTGCCACCGAGAACCTCCTCATGGCGGCAACGCTCGCCAAGGGCGAGACCGTGCTGACCAACGCCGCGCGCGAGCCCGAGGTCAGCGACCTGGCTCACTGCCTGCAGGCGATGGGAGCGAAGATCGACGGGATCGGCACCGACACGCTGCGCATCACCGGCGTCGACCGCCTGCACGGCGCGAAGCACGCGATCATCCCCGACCGCATCGAGACGGGCACCTACGCCATTGCGGCGGCGATCACCGGCGGCGACATCGAGCTGAAGGGCGCGCGGCCGGACACGCTGAACGCGGCGCTCGACACCCTGCGCGGCGCCGGCGTGAGCGTGACGCCGACCGACGGCGGCATCCGCGTGCAGCGCACGAATTCGCCGCTCACCGGCGTCGACGTGATGACGGAGCCGTATCCCGGCTTCCCGACCGATCTGCAGGCGCAGATGATGGTCCTGATGGCGACCGCGCAGGGCGCCTCGATGATCACCGAGACGATCTTCGAGAACCGCTTCATGCACGTGCCGGAGCTGCGGCGCATGGGGGCGAACATCAACCTGCATGGTGGCTCGGCCATGGTGCGCGGCGTGCCGAAGCTGACCGGCGCCCCGGTCATGGCGACGGATCTGCGCGCTTCGGTCAGCCTCGTGCTCGCCGGCCTGGCGGCGGAAGGCGAGACCGTCATCAATCGCGTCTATCATCTCGACCGCGGCTACGAGCACCTCGAGGAGAAGCTCGCGGCGTGCGGAGCCAAGGTCGAGCGCATCAAGGAGGCGAACGCGTGAACGAACCCCTGCGTCTTCGCGCCGAGGACCATGAGGATCTCGGCATCATCGCCGCTGTCCTGCAGGACTCGCTGGTGGCGATGAGCGATATGGAATTCCTCGCCGACGAGCACCGCTTCGTGCTCGTCGCCAACCGCTTCCGGTGGGAGAACTGCGACGCGGCGGAGGCCGCCGCTTCCGCCTCATCCCAGCCGACGGCGCAACTGATCTCCGGTACGGACGGCATGGACGATCCGACCCTGGCGCCGTGCCGCAGCTACGAGCGCGTTAATTGCGGGATCCGCTTCGATGGCGTCGAGCATGTGCGCTGCAAGGGGATCGACCGCGCCGACCGCGGCCGGATCATGGAACTGCTGACGATCCAGATCGATGCTACCGCGGTGACCCTGCTGTTCGCGGGCGGCTCGGCGGTCCGGCTCGAGGGGCCCGCGATCAACTGCCATCTGCAGGACCTGGGCGAGCCGTGGCCGACCACGTGGCGGCCGCAGCATCCGGTCACCGACAACGCCTGATTTCGTCCGTCCCGCTTTTCGCCTAATCTGCCCCTGATACATTTCCACCGGCCCCGGGCCGGTCCACGCGAGGCTTTTCGCCGTGTCGGCCAACGAGAAACTGGTGCTGGCGCTCCCCAACGGGCGCATCCTGACCGAGGTGATGCCGCTGCTGAAGCGCGCCGGCATCGCGCCCGAGCCTGAATTCGACAATCCGAAGACGCGCCAGCTCCGCTTCACCACCAGCAACCCCGACCTCGACATCATCCGCGCGCGCAGCTTCGACGTCGCGACCTTCGTCGCCTTCGGCGCCGCGCAGCTCGGCGTCGCCGGCAACGACGTGCTCATGGAGTTCGGCTATTCCGAGCTCTACGCGCCCCTCGACCTCAAGATCGGCCACTGCCGCATCGCCGTCGCGGCGCCGGCCGACATGGTCAAGCGCGACGATCCGCGGAGCTGGAGCCATGTCCGCGTCGCGACCAAGTATCCGAAGATCACGCGCAAGCATTTCGCCGCGCGCGGCGTCCAGGCGGAATGCATCAAGCTGAACGGCGCGGTCGAGCTCGCGCCGGCGCTGGGCCTGTGCCGCCGCATCGTCGACCTCGTGTCAACCGGCGCCACGCTCAAGGCGAACGGGCTGGTGGAGATCGAGCGCATCGCCGACATCACGTCGCGGCTGATCGTCAACCGCGCCGCGCTCAAGACGCGCCATGCGCAGATCTCGCCCTGGATCGAGCGGATCGCCGATGCCGCTTAGGCTGGATGCGCGCGCGCCGGATTTCGCGGACGCGTTCTCGGCCCTGCTTGCCACCAAGCGCGAGACCGCATCCAACGTCGATGCGATCGTGACCGCGATCATCGAGGACGTGCGCCGCCGCGGCGACGAGGCCGTGATCGAGTATACCGAGCGCTTCGACAAGCTGCGCCTGACGCCGTCCACCATGCGCGTGACGGAGGCGGAGATCGACGCGGCGCTGAAGGCGTGCGCGAAGGAGACGCTTGCGGCGCTGAAGCTCGCCGCGAAGCGCATCGATGCCTATCACCGCCGCCAGCTTCCCAAGGATTTCAGCTACCGCGACGCCGCGGGCCTGCGCCTCGGCGCGCGCTGGACGGCGCTCGCCTCGGCCGGTCTGTATGTGCCGGGCGGCACGGCCGCATATCCCAGCTCGGTGCTGATGAACGCCGTGCCGGCGAAGGTGGCCGGCGTCGAGCGCCTGGTGATGACCGTGCCGGCGTCGAACGGCACGCTGAACCCGCTCGTGCTCGCGGCCGCGCGCATCGCCGGCGTCGACGAGATCTACCGCATCGGCGGCGCGCAGGCGGTGGCAGCCCTCGCCTACGGCACGGCGACGATCGCGCCGGTCGACAAGATCACCGGCCCCGGCAATGCCTATGTCGCGTCGGCCAAGCGGCAGGTGTTCGGTGAGGTCGGCATCGATCTGATCGCGGGCCCGTCGGAAGTCGTCATCGTTGCCGACCGTGCCAACGAGCCCGACTGGATTGCCGCCGATCTGCTGGCGCAGGCCGAGCACGACGCCGTCGCGCAGTCGATCCTCATCACCGACAACGACGGTTTCGCCGACGCGGTCGTGGGCTCGGTCGACCGGCTGCTGGCAGCGCTGCCGCGCCGCGCCATCGCCGCGGCGAGCTGGTCCGACTTCGGCGCCGTGATCCGCGTGAAGCGCCTGGACGATTCGGTTGCCTTGATCGACCGGCTCGCGCCCGAGCACCTGCAGCTCGCCGTCGCGAAGCCGGACCCGCTGGTGCGCCGTATCCGCCATGCCGGGGCCATCTTCGTCGGACGCCATGCGCCGGAGGCGCTCGGCGACTATCTCGCCGGCCCGAACCACGTGCTGCCCACGTCGCGCACCGCGCGGTTCTCCTCGGGCCTCGGCGTGCTCGATTTCATGAAGCGCAGCTCGTTGATCGGCTGCGACACGCGCGGCCTGAAGGCGCTTGGTGCCGCGGCCGTCGCGCTCGCGAAGGCCGAAGGTCTCGATGCGCACGCCCTGTCGGTCTCGCTGCGCCTGAAGCCCGCCCCGCGCGGAAGGAAGAAGAAACGGTGAGCGAGAGCCGGCACCGCATCGTCAAGATCGATCTCGACGAGCGCACGGTGGTCCGGCGCAATCCCGATGTCGAGCACGAGCGCGCCGTCGCCATCTTCGACCTTCTGGAGGAAAACCAGTTCGAGCTGGTCGGCGAGTTCGCCGGTCCGTACTGCCTGCAGCTCTCGATCGAGGAGAACCGCCTGATCCTCGACATCCGCGCGGAAGCGGGCGAAGGGGCCGCGCGGATCGCCCTGCCGCTGTCGCAATTCCGCACCATCGTTAAGGACTATTTCACCGTCTGCGAGAGCTACTACGCGGCGATCAAAGGGTCGAGCCTGCATCAGATCGAGGCCTTGGACATGGGGCGCCGCGGCTTGCACAACGAAGGCTCGGAACTGCTGCGCGAGCGGCTCGAGGGCAAGATCGGCCTCGACCTGAACACCGCGCGGCGGCTGTTCACCCTGATCTGCGTGCTGCATATCCGCGGGTAGGCGTGTGGCCTCGTCTCCGACAAGCATCCTGTTCGCCTGCACCCTCAACGCCGTGCGTTCGCCGATGGCCGAGGCGCTGATGAAGCACTTTCACGGCAAGCGCATCTATTGCGATTCGGTCGGCGTGCGGCTGGACGAGGTCGATCCGCTTGCCGTGGAGGTGATGGGCGAGCTCGGCCTCGACCTGAAGCGCCACCATGGCAAGACGTTCGAGGAGCTGTCGGACCTCTCCTACGATCTCGTCGTGACCCTGTCGCCCGAGGCGCAGCACCGCGCCCTCGAACTGACCCGCACGATGGCGTGCGATGTCGAATACTGGCCGACCTTCGATCCGAGCGTCGCCGAGGGCAGCCGGGATACCCGGCTGGACGCCTACCGGCAGGTCCGCGACGAGCTGTCCAGGCGCATCCTCAAGCGGTTCCCGCTGGCGGCACCGTCACGTGAGTAGGACTGCGATGCGCCTCATCCTCGCCTCGGCGTCACCGCGCCGCCTCGACCTGCTGGCACAGGTCGCGATCAAGCCCGATGCCGTCGTTCCGGCCGATGTGCCGGAGGAGCCTAAGCGCGGCGAGCCGCCGCCGAACCTGGCCGTCCGCCTTGCCGCCGCGAAGGCGGAGGCCGTCTTCGCGCGGCACCCCGACGCCATCGTGCTCGGCGCCGACACGGTGGTCGCCTGCGGCCGCCGCGTCCTGCCCAAGGCGGAGACGGCGGGTGTCGCGCGGCGTTGCCTTGCATTGTTGTCGGGACGGCGGCATCGCGTGCACGGCGGCATCGTCGTGATGGCGCCGGGCGGCCGACGCTCGGTGCGCCTTGTCACGACCGTGGTGACGTTCAAGCGTCTCACGGACGAGGAGATCATCGCGTACCTGGACAGCGGGGAGTGGCACGGCAAGGCAGGGGGCTATGCGATCCAGGGCCGCGCCGCCGCGTTCGTGCGCGCGCTGAACGGGTCGTATTCGAACGTGGTCGGGCTCGACCTGTTCGCGGCGACGGCACTGCTGCGCGGCGCCGGATTCGCGGTCTAGGCGATGCGCGATCCCGCGGCGCCCGACGAGATCCTGATCGCGACGGAGCCTGCGCGCTATCGCGCGGCCGCGGTCGCGAAGGGGACACTGGTCGATGCGATGAGCGTGCCGCGGGGTGAGAACGGCACCGTCGGCAGCATCTATCTGGGTCGCGTCGTCCGCCGCGCCGCAGGCATGGGGGCTGCGTTCGTCGAGATCGGGCTCGCGCGGCCGGCCTTCCTCAACCTCGGCAAGGACACGCCCGCCGAGGGCAAACCGGTCGCGGTCCAGATTGTCGAGGAGGCGGCCGGCAACAAGGCGGCGCGCGTTTCGACGCGTCTTGCGCTCGAGGGGCGCTTCCTCGTCCTGCTGCCGCGCGACAAGGGCATCGCGCCGTCGCGGCGTCTCGATGCCGCCGCGGCGCAGCGGCTGAGAGACCTTGCAAAGCCGCTCGTGCAGGCCGGCGAGGGGCTCGTGCTGCGCGCCGGCGCCGCGCAGGCGACGCGTGAGGATCTCGACGCCGAGCTGGCGACATTGCGAGCGCTGTGGCGCTCCATCGAGGCGAAGCTTGCCGGCACGCCGCCTGCCACAGCGCATGCCGAGCACGGCCTGCGCCGCATCCTGTGCACTTTCGCCGGCAACCCGGGTACGAGTTTCATCTTTTCCGATGGCGAGGCGGCCCGGCAGGCACGGCAGCTCGCCGCGACGATCGCTCCCGACCTTGCCGCGCGGATCGCGGCCGCGGAGGAGGGGGCGGCCCTGTTCGACCGGCATGGTGTCGGCGACGCGCTGGCGCTCGCCGAAGGGCCGGAGGTGCCGCTGCCATCCGGCGGGCGGCTGACGATCGAGACGACCCGCGCCATGGTCGCGGTCGATGTCGACAGCGGGGGCGGGTCGATGGCGGCCGAGGCCGTGCTGGCGACCAATCTCGAGGCGGCGACGGAGCTGGCGCGCCAGATGCGGCTGCGCGAGGTCGGGGGGCCGGTGGTGGTCGATTTCATCCGCATGCAGCGCAAGGGCGACCACGACCGGGTCCGCCGCCGGCTTGCCGAAGCTGTTGCATTCGACCGGATGGGCGTCCAACTTCTGGGGTGGACGGCGGGCGGGCTGTTCGAGCTGTCCCGTGCCCGTGCCGGCCACGCCTGATAACGCGACGGGAGACCATGACCGACGACCGGATCGTCACGCTCGCCAGGGCCGGCGCGCGCCGCCGGCAGAAGAAGTGCCCGATCTGCGGCCGGCCGCCGCAGGCCGATACGGTGCCGTTCTGCTCAAAGCGTTGTTCCGACGAGGATTTACGGCGGTGGCTGGGCGGTGAATACCGTGTCCCGACGGCCGAGGCGCCGGGCGCCGACGACGGCAAGGCGGACGGTTAACGGCGCCGTTCATATTCTGGACATGGGGCCGCGATTTCACTATAAGCGGCCGGCCCGGTTTCCCCGGTCATGCCCAGGTAGCTCAGTTGGTAGAGCATGCGACTGAAAATCGCAGTGTCGCTGGTTCAATTCCGGCCCTGGGCACCATTCCCCCTGTACGGGCTCATTAGGAACTGCCGGCGAATCGCTTAGGTCCGCCAGATCGGTGGTCTTTGGCCTGGGATCGGCTCTGCGCCCCCTCGCTCGACCCGCCGGTCGACGGGACCGCAGCGAGGAGGAGATATGGCGCCATCGAACCAGCAACCCCGGGTCGTCTTCCTGGATAGAACGACGCTTCCGGACGATATCAAGGTTCGGCAGCTCGGTTTCCCGCACGAACTCGTTGTTCACGAGTCGACCGCGCCCGACCAGGTTGTCGAGCGCATCGCCGACGCGGACATCGTCATCACCAACAAGGCTCCGGTTAGGGCGGCGGCCATTGCGCGGGCGAGCCGTCTGCGCCTGATCGCCATCGCGGCGACCGGATCGGATATCGTCGATCTGGACGCATGCAGGGCGAAAGGCATCGTCGTCTCGAATATCCGAAACTACGCGATCAATACGGTTCCGGAGCACACCTTCGCGCTCCTGCTGGCGCTCAGGCGCAGCATCATTGCCTACCGCCAGTCTGTCGCCGACGGCGCGTGGCAACGGGCGGCACAGTTCTGCTACTTCGATTATCCGATCCGCGACCTTGCCGGCTCCACGCTTGGCGTCATTGGTGACGGTGTTCTGGGGCAGGCCGTCGCCGATCTTGGCCGGGCGTTCGGCATGAAGGTGCTGTTCTCCACCTACAAGGGCGTGTCCGGCATGGGGCCGCTCTATACGCCGTTCGAGGACATCCTGCGGCGGAGCGATGTCATCACGCTGCATGCCCCCCTGATGCCCTCGACCCGCAACATGATCGGCGCCGCGGAGTTCGCCCTGATGGAGCAGAAGCCCCTGCTGATCAATACGGCGCGCGGAGGCCTGGTCGACGAGACCGCTCTCTGCGAGGCGCTCGAGAGTGGGCAGATCGCCGGGGCCGGCTTCGACGTCGTCACCGCGGAGCCGCCCCCGCGCGATCATCCGTTCATGCGACTGCTGTCGCGCCCGAACTTCATCCTGACGCCGCATGTGGCGTGGGCCAGCCGTGAAGCGGTTCAGGCCCTCGCCGACCAGTTGATCGAGAACGTCGAACTCGCCTGGCGCGGCACGCCGCGCAACGTCATCGCCCCGTGAGGCCGTTCTATCGCCGCAGGCGCCGGGCCTGAGCCGCGGCAGCTTCCTGTCGCAGATCATCCACTAGCGGCAAGCGGCCGCTACTTCGTTCCGAACAGACGGTCGCCCGCGTCACCGAGGCCGGGCACGATATAGGCATGGTCGTTCAGGCGCTCGTCGATCGCGGCGGTGAAGATCGGTACGTCGTCATGCGCCGCCTGGAACGTGGCGATACCCTCCGGCGCCGAGAGCAGGCAGACCATGCGCACCTGCCGGCAGCCGACATCCTTGAGCCGCTGGCAGGCCGCGACCGCGGAGTGGCCGGTGGCCAGCATGGGGTCGACGACGATGGTCGGGCGCGCGGCGATGTCGTGCGGGACCTTGAGGTAGTATTCGATCGGCTCGAGGGTGGTCGGATCGCGGTACAGGCCGATATGGCCGACGCGCGCCGAAGGGATGAGGTCGAGGATGCCGTCGAGGATCCCGTTGCCGGCGCGCAGGATCGAGACAACGCAGATCTTCTTGCCCGATAGCACCGGCGCCTCCATCGGCGCAACGGGCGTTTCGATCCGCTCGGTGGTCAGTGGAAGGTCGCGCGTCACCTCGTAGGCGAGGAGCAGGCTGATCTCGCGCAGCAGCCGCCGGAACTCCGCGGTCGGCGTCTCCTTGCGGCGCATCAGGGTCAGCTTGTGCTGGATGAGCGGGTGCGTGATCACATGAACCGGCGCCGTCATGCCAAATCCCCCTTAGAAGGTTGTGCCGTCCGTCGCGACCAGAATGGGCGGCGCGCCGGCGGGGCGTCGCTCGAAGGCGAGGCGACGCCCGGCCGCCCATGTTCCGCCTTGCAGGAGCCGCGCCAGCGGCAGCTGCGCGGCGGTGCGGTCGAGCTTGAGGCGCACGCGCTCGGCCAGGAGGTCGAGCAGGACAATCGTCAGCGCCCGCCATTCGATCACCAGCCTGGAGCGCGGGTCGAACGGACCCGCCGACGTCCCGCGATCGACCTGCATCACGCCGCAATCGACGAACAGGCCGCCATTGCGATACTCGGGCAGGCCGGTGAGGGCGTCGAGATCGGTCACGCGGATGCCCGCCCATTCGAACGGCTCGATCAGGGAGTAGGTCAGCCACTGCGACAGCTTGTGGAACGGCACCAGGCCGTTGGTGAGGTCGTCGGCGCTGGCCGCGTCGTGGCGGCCGACATCGCCGATATTGATGCCGTGGAACGCCGTCCCTGACGGCCAGATGGTCGCGAGGCTCTCGAGCAGCAGCGTCAGCATGGCCGAGGTGCTGACAGCATGATCGGCCGAGCGGCCGGCCAGATGGTCGATCAGGTTGCCGAAACGCGGCGCGTCGGTGCCGAACACGTCCGGGTGCTGGCGCAATGCGTGGCCCAGCCCGCGCAGCAGGGCGACGCGCGCGTCGAGCCCGATCAGCGGATTACCCTCATCGACCTGGAAGCCGCGCGCCAGAGCCTCGCTGGTCAGGGCTTGAAGGCCGCCGGCATCGACGGTGCAGGCCGTCCCCCGCTCGGAAAACGATCCGGCCACGAACATGCGGAAACTGGCGACCGCGAGCCCTTCGGAGCGCGAGAAGGTCTGGCCCGTCTCGCTCTCGCGGTAGCGCCAGTGATCGCCGGCGCCGGCGTCGAGCAGGACGCTGACGATCGCCAGATCGGCGGCGAGGCGGGCGCGTTCGCGGCGGTCGAGATGACCGAGGCTGCGCGCCAGCAGATCCCAGCGGTCGATGCCGCCCGCGGCGAAATGGCGCCAGCGGCTGTGATAGGGGATGTCGAGATCCGGGTAGGCGGCGCGGGTGACGTCCACGACGATGCCGACGGCGTCGTCGAGCCGGTCCAGATCGAGGCGGAAATGGGTCAGCTTGCCGGCAAGTCCCGCGTCGAAGAGCTGACGGCAGCGCGAGCGGATCGCCGCGGACGAGCGCAGCCATCGCGCGGCGCCGGCAACGTCGTGCAGCGCGGCAGGGCTCATTCCTTCAGTCCGCGCCCTTTCGGGACCTGCAGCTCGTTGTCGCTCGGCGGGCGCTCGGTGAAGTAGCCCGCCGCCTTCTTCGCGTCCATCTCCACCCTGGCGTCGGCGGGGATGAGCTCTTCGGGGATCTCGACGCGCTCAACGACGCGGATGCCGCTTTCGACCAGCGGACCGAATTTGAGGTCGCTCATCGACACGAAGCGGTCGATGCGGGTGACGCCGAGCCAGTGCAGTGCGTCGGGCATGAGCTGCTGGAAGCGCATGTCCTGGACGCCGGCCACGCATTCAGTGCGCTCGAAATATGTCTCGGCGCGGTCGCCGCCGGTCTGGCGCTTGCGCGCGTTGTAGACGAGGAACTTCGTGACCTCGCCCAGGGCGCGGCCCTCCTTGCGATTGTAGATGATGATGCCGCAGCCGCCCTCCTGGGCGGTCTGGATGCAGACCTCGACGCCGTGCGCGAGATAGGGGCGGCACGTGCAGATGTCGGAGCCGAACACGTCCGAGCCGTTGCACTCGTCGTGGACCCGGCAGGCAACCTTGCGGTTCGCATCCGCGATCGCCGATGGCGAGCCGATCAGGTAGATCGTCGCGCCGCCGATCGGCGGCAGGAAGACGCTGAGATCAGGCCGGGTGACGAGCTCCGGGAAGATGCCGCCGCAATGCTCGAACAGGGAGCGCCGCAGATCGGTTTCCGAGATCCCGAAGCGGCGCGCGATGCCGGGCAGATGCCAGACCGGCTCCAGCGCGATCTTGGTCACCCGGACGTCGCCATTCGGCAGCAGCACCTCGCCGTCCGCCCTCAGGCGCTTCGCCGTTAGTGCCTCGCGGAACTCCGGCATGTTGATGTGCGCCTTGGTGACGGCGATGGTCGGGCGGATGTCCCACCCGGCCTTAAGCAGGTCGCTGAAGGCGTCGCCGACCAGGTGCCCCCACGCGTCCAGCGACACGACCTTGTCCGGATCCGCCCATTGCGGGTGCGGTCCGATCGGTTCGGCCGGCGCGGTGTCGGTCAGGTCGGGCTTGTGCAGCGGGTGGAGCTGGCGCGCGGCGATCGCAAGCGCGCGATAAACCCCGTACGAGCCGGCATGGGTGCCGATGGCGTTGCGATGCGCGGGGTTCGTCGTCGTCGCCACGATCGGACCGCGCTCCAGCGCATTGGGCGCACCCCAGCGGATCGGGCTGACCTGGGAGCCGCCCGCCCCGGGATGGGACGTCAAAATGATGTGCCGGCGCTTCCCGGTGTCGGGACGGTTCATGTCCTGGTGCTTCCCCCGCTGACGATTGTCGTCATTAGGGCGCCCGAAAGATGAAAAGACACTCAAAAAGCATTAAATAAGTACTGTCGCGCTTGCCTATTCTGGCATTGAACCCCCGTGGACTCCAGCGCCCGGTGGCCGAAGTCCCGAATGCGCCGGCGACGTCTCGGCATCGGGGAACTCTGCGCTGACTCGGTCAGCTTAGGGGAATAACCCGCGCAAGCGCGAGAAGGTGTCGTCAGCGGCGCGCCAGTGCCTTTATCAGATCGGCGTAATCCGCGAGGCGCCGGGTCGCGGCGCCGGGCACCTTTCCGAGGTCGTCCCAGCGGCGCAACCGGATCGCCGCATCCGCATGGGGCCGCGCCAGGAATTCGGCGCTCTGCGCAGGGTCGAAAGGCCCTCCCTGCAGCCTGAGGCTGGCCACCGAGGCCGCCGACAGGCGCTCGAAATAGCCGCCTTCGTTGGCCGACAGCCAGCGCTTCGCATCGACATGCAATCGGATGGGTTCGGTCACCTCCGGGTCGAACAGCCGCGACAGGTGGCCGGAGCCTACGTGCTCATGCCGATCGTCGCGTTCCTCATCGCCGGCCGCAGCCTTGGCGTAGAGCAGGTGGCCGAGATCGTGAAGCAGGGCCGCGGCGACAAGGCTGTTCTCCGCGCCTTCCTTTTCGGCCAGGGCCGCGCATTGCAGGGCATGCTCAGCCTGCGAGACGCGCTCACGCCCGTACTGCGCGGCGCCCTTGCCGGCGAGAAGCTGCAGTATCCGGTCGACAGGATCCATGGCGTCGCTCCCTCAAACGATGCGCTGCCCCGCGCGCCACATGCCAGGGCACGATAGCCGCGAGACCGATCGAAATCCACGGGCGCGACGAGCGGTCACGAAGCCGTCACGTGGCTGTCATTGATCGTGCTTAGGGTCGCTCGCGACACAGGGGCGAGTCCTGAGGAGCGGGGATCACGGCATGGCGCAGGCGGCAATCGACATCGAGCGGCTGTCCAAGAGTTTTGGATCGTCGACGCGCGCGCTTGATGCGGTCAGCCTGCGGATCGCGCCGGGAGAGATGGTCGCGTTGATCGGCGCATCGGGCTCCGGGAAATCCACCCTGCTGCGGCATGTCGCGGGCCTGATCGCCGCCGACCGCGCTTCGGGCGAGATCCGCGTCGACGGCGCGTGCGTACAGGCGGGTGGGCGCATCGCCCCGAACATCCGGGCGATTCGCGGCAATGTCGGCTTCGTCTTCCAGCAGTTCAATCTGGTCGCGCGGCTCAGCGTGATGACCAACGTCCTTGCCGGCCGGCTGAGCAGGATGCCGATGCGCCGCAGCCTGCTGCGGCTGTTCACGCAAGAGGAAAGGTGGGCGGCGGTCCGTGCGCTGGCGCGGGTCGGCATCGCCGAGCGCGCGCACCAGCGCGCCTCGACGCTCTCCGGCGGACAGCAGCAGCGGGCAGCGATCGCGCGGGCGCTGGTCCAGGAAGCGAAGATCATCCTTGCCGACGAGCCGATCGCCTCGCTCGATCCCGAGTCGGCGCGCCGCGTCATGGAGCTGCTGGCCCAGATCAACCGCGAGGACGACATCACCGTCGTCGTTTCGCTGCATCAGGTCGGTTTCGCGCTGCGCTATTGCCGGCGCGTGGTGGCCCTCGACCGCGGTCAGGTCGTCTACGACGGACCGGCCGCCGCCCTCAGCGCCGAGCGCCTGAGGTCGATCTACGGCGGCGACTCCGACCTGGATTTCTCCGATGCCGAGCCCGTGGTGGAGCGGCCGCCGCATCAGGCACCCGTCTATCATCCTGCGCTGGCCGACGCGGTCGCAGGCTGACCCGTCCCTTTCCCTAACGTTCAATGATTGTTCGAAGGAGAATCTCGCATGACTTCACGCCGTCACGTCCTGGCCGGAATGGCCGCTGTCGCGCTCGCCGGCGTCGCTGCGACGCCAGCCGCTGCGCAGCCGCTGAAGGAGATCAATTTCGGCATCATCTCGACGGAATCCAGCGCCAATCTGAAAGTGAACTGGACGCCGTTCATTGACGACATGCAGAAGCGGACCGGTTTCAAGGTCAATGCGTACTTCGCGCCCGACTATGCCGGCATCATCGAGGCCATGCGCTTCAACAAGGTTCAGGTGGCGTGGTACGGCAACGCCTCCGCCATCCAGGCGGTCGACCGGGCCGACGGCGAGGTCTTCATCCAGACGGTCGCGCATGATGGCTCGGCCGGATACTGGTCGCTGCTGGTCGCGCACAAGGACAGCCCGCTCAATTCGCTCGAGGACCTGCTGAAGGCGCGCGGGCAGTACACGTTCGGCAATGGCGACCCGAATTCGACCTCCGGCTTCCTGGTGCCGAGCTTCTACGTCTGGGCCCAGAACAACGTCGATCCGAAGGACCATTTCAAGCGCATGGTCACGGCGAACCACGAGACCAACGCCCTTGCCGTCGCCAACAAGCAGGTCGATGTGGCGACCAACAACACGGAGAATATGGACCGCCTGAAGGTGACCGCGCCCGAAAAGCACGCGCAGCTGAAGGTGATCTGGAAGTCGCCGCTGATCCCGTCCGATCCGATCGTCTGGCGTAAGGATCTCCCGGCGGAGACCAAGACGACGCTCAAGACCTTCATGCTCACCTACGGGACGAAGCGGTCGGGCGTATCCGAGGAGCAGATGAAGCGCGAGGCGACCGTGCTCGCGGCCCTGCAATGGGCGCCGTTCCGCGAGTCGAGCAACAAGCAGCTCATCCCGATCCGCGAGCTCGCGCTGTTCCGCGACAAGACGCGGATCCAGGCGGACGACAAGCTGTCGCCGGACGAGAAGGCGGCCCGGATCCGGGAGATCGACGGCAAGCTGGCCGAGCTCAAGAAAGCGGCCGGCGTCTGAGTTGATATCGAGTGGGCGGGGCGCAGGCGCCCCGCCCGATCTTCCGGCGATTCATGAATATGCTCGCAAACCGAACGGTCACGCTGGCCGATCTCGAGAGACCGCCGCGTGATGCGAAAGGCGGTCTGATCCGGCTGCTGATGATGGGCCTCGCGGCGGCGGTGCTGGTGTGGTCGTGGCAGGGGGCGGAGATCCGGCCGCTGGACCTGATCCGCGATGCCGGCAACATGGGAACGTTCCTGTCGGACTTCTTCCCGCCGAACTTCCATGAATGGGAGCACTACCTTCAGGAAATCATCGTCACCCTGCACATCGCGATCTGGGGCACGCTTCTGGCCGTTGTGGCTGCCGTTCCATTCGGCCTTCTGTCGGCATCGAACATTTCGCCCCCCTGGATCCATCAGCCGGTCCGCCGGCTCATGGACGCATTCCGCGCCATCAACGAGATGGTGTTCGCCATGCTGTTCGTGGTGGCGGTCGGGCTCGGCCCGTTTGCCGGCGTCCTCGCCCTGTTCGTCCACACGACGGGGACCCTGGCGAAGCTGTTCTCCGAAGCCGTCGAGGCGATCGATCCGCAGCCGGTCGAAGGCATCCGGGCGACCGGCGCGAATGTCCTGGAGGAGATCTGCTACGGCATCATCCCGCAGGTGATGCCGCTCTGGATCTCCTACACGCTGTACCGGTTCGAGGCGAACGTGCGGTCGGCTTCGGTGGTCGGCATGGTCGGCGCGGGCGGCGTCGGCGTGGTCCTGTGGGAGGTGATCCGCGGCTTCGAGTTCGCGAAGACGGCGGCGGTCCTCCTCATGATCGTCGTGACCGTTTCCGTTCTGGATATGCTGTCGGCGCGGGTACGCAAGCTCTTCATCTGAGGCAGCAGTACCGGAAGGGCGTGACGATTGCGTCACGTCGAACCCGGGTCAGAAGAAGATGGAAATGGATCGGGGCAGCACGGCGTGATCGAGCACGATCTTTCGCCGCCGGATACGCCAGGTGTCTCCGTCCATCGCGATGGCGTCCTCGCGGTGGCCGACAAACCAGCTCTCCGCACCCTCGAGGCGGGACTGGAAAACAGCAATGGCGGACCGCACGAGCAGTCCATGGTCGTCGCGGCCGATGACTTGCACGTTGGAAACGAAATGGCGCGTGCGCGAGGGAGGGCTTTCTGCATGCGCGAGGCCGGTGTCGATGCGGGCGACGCGCGCGGTCAGATAAGCCTTGTCGTCCTCGAAGATCGCAAGCTCGCCCTTCGCCAGTATACCGGCCTTGTGACTCGCACGGGTTTCGCGCACCGGCATCCAGTAGACCGCGTCCTCCGTGAAAAGATCCAGCCAGGCATGGAAGTCGCCTTCGTCGAGCAGCCGGGCTTCCTCGTAAAGGAACTGCTCTATGTCGTGTTGTAAGGCGACGTCCGCCAGCGGCTTCATCTCCTGCTCCTAGGCCTGCATCAGGTCCGCCCAATAGCGGTAGTAGTTCCGCTGGCCGTTCTCCGAGTAGTAGGGAGCGAACCTGCCTGGAAGTCCGGGGGGAGCATCGGTGGCAGGCTGATCGAGGCCCATCTGATAGTTGAAGTCGAGTTCCTGGCCGATGACGCCGCGTGTCGCCTGCGTGACCTGCTCGAAGTTCTCCGAATCGTCCTGCGCCGCTATTCCGGTGACGGCCTGCATGCGCTGGAAGTCGACACGCGCGATTTCCTTAACCGCATCCGGTGCCGCCGAGTCGATCACGCACCATTGCCATGCATCTATCGCGGTTGGTCCGCGCGGGTGCCACAGGTAAAGGCCGATGGGGCGCAAAGCGCTGAAGTCATTGATGGAGAGATTCGGGAAGATGTTGCCGAAGCCGAGCCCGTACACGCGGACCTGCTCGGGCGTCAGGCGCGAGCTCAACCGGTCATGGCAGGCGCGTACGTAGTCGACGACCTCCGGTCCCATTCCGGCCGCCAGCTCGCGATCAGCCTTGAGGCGCTCGTCGGCGACCGCCATGCCCGTCAATCCGTGGCCATGGGGGAGGGCGATGGAATAGAGCTGTTCGGCGCGATTGAAGGTAACCGGGTTGATCTGCCTGATCTCGATCCGGAACAGCGAGCCGTGTGAGTAGGGCAGGTGATAGGCATCACCGGCGAAGTTCTCGCCCGCGATCTTCCAGTTGGCGTTCAGGCGGTAGCGTTGAACGCCCGGTAGAAACTCGAGCTGGCCGAGCGTGCGTTCGAGGAGCACGTCGAGATACCAGCGGAGGTCGCCCAGATAGTCGTTCAGCGACAATTCACCGGCCTTCCAGCGCGCGAAGACAAGGCCGCCATAGGATTCGACGCGGTCGGGTTCGGCGAGTCTCCAGCGAGAGACGTCGAGGGCCTTGCCATATGCCTGGTTGCGGAAGGGCACGCCGATGAGCCGTCCATCGGTGTCATACGTCCAGCCATGAAAGCTGCACGTGAAGCTGCGCATGTTGCCGCGGTCGGTGCGGCATATCTTCATGCCGCGGTGGCGGCAGGAGTTGAGAAAGACCCGGACCTTTCCCTTGCCGTCCCGGCACAGGATGACCGGGTCCTCGCCGGTATAGTTGGTGACGAAGTCACCCGGCTTCGGGATTTGCGATTCGTGGCCAACGAAGAGCCAGCATCTCGCGAACACCCGCTCAAGTTCCGCACGGTAGACGTCCGGATCGAAGAACGCCGCGCGCGCGATCAAGCCCTCGTCGAGCCTTGCAAGATCGCCGATGCGGGGCTTGCCCCGTACCATCCCGTCCTCTCTGGCGGACATTGGCGCGCCCGTCAGGCGGCTTTCGTCCGCTCCGGGATGAAGCTCAGGTCGACAATCTCCCCGGCCTGCATCGGCTTCGCAATGCCGCCCAGCTCGTGTTGCATCTCGATCGCCTTCTGCAGGCCGGCCAGGTCGAGCTGGCAGTTGAGCTCGTACTGCGGAAGCTCGCGCTCCGCCGCGCGACGGGCGGTGAAGCGATCGATGCCGTAGTGGCGTGCGGCAAACTCGACCCACTCATCCAGATGCTCGACGGCGTAGTGTGCCGACCGCTGGCACGCGCGCAACACGGCCTTGATGAGCTCCGGCTCGCGCTGGATGAAATCCCGCCGGGAAACGATGACGATCCACTGATAGTGCGGCAGATATTTGTCGTCATAGGCCGCTGCCCAGACATTCAGCAGGCCCTTTGACTCGCCGATGGAGAGATTGGGCTCGACCGCGAGGCACGCATCGATGCGGCCCTCTTCCATCACCTCGACGACCCGCGGATACTCCTCCAGCATCGGAATGAACGCGACGTCGGACGGATCGAGGCCTTCGACCGAAAGCATGCGGCGCGCGATCCAGTCCGGGCAACTGCCGATGGACAGCATCCCGAGGCGCTTGCCCTTGAGGTCCTGCCAATTGCGGATGTCCCGGCGCACGCCGAGATACATGTGCGCGCGGCGGCGCGCCCCACTGGCGACAATCTTGAACTGGGCGCCCCTCGCCATTGCGTTGATGCAAGGCGGTGAGCCGATCTCACCGAACTGGAGGTCGCCGCGATTGTACGCGGCGGCCAGCGGCGGGCCTCCGAACACGACACGGACGGACAGGTCTACGCCTTCGTCCGCGAAAAAGCCCTTCTCTATGCCGAGGCGCACGGTCACAGCGCATTTGTCGGTCGGAACGCCGTAATCCAGTCGATAGCCCATGTCTCAATCTCCCGAGCAGGTAGTAAAGCGTCTCGCTAAGCGGCCTTTTCGTGTCCTTGCATCGCCGAAATTTCGGTGCCGGCGCGCCTGACCAGGTCGACGCACCGCTCCAGCACCTTGCCGTTGATGCGCGCGTCCGGGCCAAAGAGGCATATGGAGCCGAGTACCTCCTGGCGCGCGCCGAGCAGGGGCGCCGCGATTGCCACGGCGCCGACGATCAGCTCGCTATGCGTGACGGCGATTCCTTCGCGATGCATGCGTTCAAGCTCATCGCGCAGTTCGTCACGCCGGTGCACGTTCTCGATCGTTCGTAGGACGTCGTCGCGACGCTTTTCCGGGAGGTGCGCCAGGATGATCTTGCCGGAGGCACCTTCGGTCATTGCCGCGGTATGTCCGACTCCGCGCGCATAGGACAGGGCTTGCCGGCTGCGCATTTCCTGGACGCACATGCGCATGACGTCGGAAAGCGGGATGTACAGGGCGGCGGTCTCGTCGGAGCGCTCCCGCAACTCCTTCACGTAGGGCTCGGCCGTGCGCACGACATCCGAGTCGGAAAGCCAGACGCCGGCGAGCTTCATGACGCCGTAATTGAGCCGGTACCGCGGCGGTTCGCCAACCGACCTGACCAAATGCTTCTTCTGCAGGGTCTGCAACAGTCGATAGAGTGTAGGACGGGCCAAGCCGACCGCTTTCTCGACCTCGGAGATCGTGAGCTCTGGCGTTTCCGGGGTGAAGCACATGAGGATGTCTAGCGCGCGCTCAGCAGCGCGGACGGTCTGCATTAGTACACCAGATGAACATTACGTCCGAAAATTGTACCACACCCGACTGTCGCAGGGAAGGTCGAACGGACAGCTGTGCCGCGATTCTCGCGCGGGTCCAAGGACAACATAGAAAATCAGGCAAAAGGCGTTGCTGTTAAGCGCGCTGTTTGACTCGCTCTCTTCCCATCGTTATCGTTATTTCGGACAGTAGGTCCATTTTAAAGAACCAATGTCGGCATATGGGAGGAATGGTCATGATGCGGATGGTTGGAGCGCTCCTGGCCGGCGTTGTACTGAGTGCCGCTTCCCAGACCTATGCTGCCGATCCGATCAAGATCGGTGTGGTCAGCGCCAAGAGCGGCGTTTTTGCCCTGTTCGGAACTTCGGGAGAGCGCGGGGCGATCCTCGCGGCGGAGGAGATCAACGCCAAGGGCGGGGTTCTCGGCCGCAAGCTCGAGGTGATCGCATCCGACAGCAAGTCAAAACCAGAGGACGCAAGCCGTCTGTTCCGCGAGCAGGTTGCCGGCGGTGCATTTGTCATCCTGGGCAATATCGGCTCCGGCGAGACACAAGCGGCCAGCACCCTCGCGCGGGAAAGCAAGGTGCCTTTCTTCACGACTGTCGGGTACAGCCGCTTCCTCACCGAAGAGGCCGGCCATCGCTATTTCTTCCGGCTCGTCGTCAACAGTCGCGGGTATTTCGGTCCGATGGCGGCCCGTCTCAGCAAGGAGCCGTACAAGACCTATTGCGCTATCAACAACGATTTCGCCTTTGGCCGGGACCTGCACGAGAGTGCCATGGCATCGCTCAAGGAGGCACGCCCCGACATCGTCGTGCTTGATGGCTGCGAGTTCTGGGTTCCTCTCGCTCAGACGGATTTCGCGTCCTACATCACCGCGATCATGGCAAAGAAGCCGGACGCGCTGATGTTCGGGGGGCTCGTCGGCCCGAGCGGTCGCGCGTTCATGACGCAGGGCAAGGCGTTTGGGTTGTTCAAGGTGACCGCCGGCGCTCACCCGGCGATGGGGTGGCCGGCGAATAACGCCGGCATGCGCAAGCAGGATATCCCCGAGAATATCGTGACCGCGACGGACTATCCGTATCCGCCGGTCAATACCCCCGCGAACATGGCGTTCTTCGAAGCCTTCAAGAAGCGCTGGAACGAGGTGCCGATGTCGGAAGGTGCCTCCGGCTACACGACCATGATGTTCATCGCCAAGGCGATGGAGAAGGCGGGGAAGGTGGATCGCGAAGCCTTTGTCGACGCGGCGGCGGGGCTCACCATCGAGCATCCGGCTGCCGGAACCTTGACCATGCGCAAATTCGATCATCAGGCAGACATGGGCGTTTGGGTCGGCACGTTGTCTTGGGACGACACGAACAATCGCCCCGGCATCGCGAACGCCCGCTATGTGCCGGGCGGCGAGTATCTGCCCTCCGAGGATCAGGTAACGAAGCTGCGCGAAGGAAAGGCGCAGAAATAGCAAGCCGCCTGGCTTGAGGCGACCGATGCTCATCGGGCTCCAGATCATCAGCGGCCTCGTTTCGGCGGCGGTCCTGTTTCTCCTGGCCGCGGGACTGACGCTGATCTTCGGCATCTGCCATGTGCTCAATCTCGCGCATGGCGCGTTCTTCATGCTGGCGCTGTTTCTGACATACAGCGCCACGGTCGCGATGGCCGAGTCCTGGAATGCCGGCTTCTGGGTGGCGCTCGCCGTCGTGCCGCTGATCAGCGCGGCCCTTGGCGCAGCGGTCGAGATCCTGCTGTTCAGACGGATCTACAAGGCGGACATCCTGGTTCAGGTGCTGCCCACGATCGGACTCATCTACATCATCGGCGATGTGGTGCGCTTCTTTTGGGGCCTGACATCGAAATCGGTTCCGTTGCCGGACATGTTCGCCGTTCCCCTGGAGGTGTTCGGAGTCTTTTTCCCGGCCTATTACGGCTTCATCATCAGCAGCGGCGCCGCGGTCGCGATCCTGGTCTGGTGGATCGTCTATCGTACCCAATGGGGCCTTCTGTTGCGCGCCGCCTCTCAGGACCGTGACATGAGCACCGCCCTTGGCGTCGATTCGGGCCGTCTGTTCACGTCCGTCTTCGCACTCGCCATGTGGCTGGCGGGCATCGCCGGCGTCCTCTATGCGCCGATCGGCGGCGCCAATCTCGGCTCGGACATGGATGCGGTGATCGAAGCCTTCGCGGTCGTTGTCGTCGGAGGACTGGGGAGCGTGTGGGGCTCGCTCGTCGCCGCGGTGATCATCGGCCTGATGAAGGCCTTCGGCATCCTCGTCGTGCCGCAATTCGCGATGGCGTTCGTCTTCGCGGTGATGGCGCTGGTTCTGATCATCCGGCCGACCGGGTTGTTCGGGGCCCGCGATTGATGACTGCGTTGGCACGTCGGGTCCTTCATGGCAGCGGCGGCGTCGGACTGTCGCGCGCGGCCTGGCTTCTCGCGATCGCCGGTCTTGCGCTGCTGCCTCTGACGGGGTCCAGTCCGCTGATCATTCAGGCCACCAGCGTGCTGATCTTCGTGCTTCTCGCGGTGAGCCTGAACCTCGTCGTCGGGTACGCCGGAATGATCTCGATGGGGCATGGCTCCTTCTTCGCGCTCGGCGGCTATGGCGCCGCAATCTGCGCCAAGCATCTCGGGCTCGGCATGACTCTTTCCTTCATCGTCGGCCCGCTAGTGGCTGCATCGGCTGCCCTTGTCATCGGATTGTTCTGCATCCGCTTGACGCAGGCGTATTTCATCATGCTGACGCTCGCGTTCGCACAGCTCGTTTACACCGGAATCTGGAAATGGACGCACGTGACCGGCGGCGACGACGGTCTTATCGGTTTTGGCCCGCCGGCATTTCTGGCCGATGAAGCGGCCTATTTCTATTTTACCGCGACGATCGTGCTTGGGTCCCTCTATGTTCTGTACAAGATCACGCGATCGCCCTTCGGCCTTGCCCTGACGGCCATCCGCGACAATCCAAGTCGCACGGCGGCGGTGGGCGTCAACGTGCAGGCTGTCCGTCTCGCGGCGTTCGTGATCGCCGGATTCTTCGGTGGCATCGCAGGGGCGCTGCAGGCCTTTTTCCAGCGCGGCATGTTCATCGAATCGGCGCACTTCATCACGTCCGCGGACGCGCTGGTCGTGGCCGTGCTGGGCGGTACCAGGACCTTCGTGGGGCCGATCGTGGGCGCGATCCTCTTCAAGGTCCTGGGGTTCCTGATTCCAACGATAACCGTGTACTGGCCGTTCTTTCTCGGCGTGATCATCATCCTCATCGCGCTGTACATGCCGAACGGAATCATGAGTTCGGCATGGTTGAGGGCGGGGGGAAGGTCCCAGTGACCGAACCGATCCTCCGGACCGAGAATCTCGTGCGGCGCTTCGAGGGGGCGACGGCGGTCGATGGTGTGTCCTTCGCCGTGAACCGCGGCGAGTTCCGTGCGGTGATCGGCCCGAATGGAGCCGGCAAGACAACTCTGTTCAATCTGCTGACCGGCAATCTGCGCTCGCATGCCGGCCGGATCGTCTTTGATGGCCGCGATGTAACGCGTATGCCCCCCCACAGGCGCTGCCATCTCGGCGTGGGGCGCACGTTCCAGATCAACAACATCTTTCCCGACGCCACGGTCTTCCAGAACATACAGCTCGCCGTGCTATCCCATCACGGGCGGATCTGGAGCCTGTGGCAGCCGAGCGAGGGGCTGATGGGGGACGAGGTGAAAGCCGCGGCGGAGCAGGTTGGTCTTCTTTCCCACCTCCACAAGAAGGGGGCGGAGCTGTCATACGGTGACCGCCGCAAGCTTGAACTTGCGATCGCGATCGTGTCGAAGCCGTCTCTGCTGCTTCTCGACGAGCCGACTTGTGGCATGTCGCTCAGCGAGCGCCTGCCGCTGATCGAGATGGTGCGCCGTATCGTCGATCGGGACGGGCTTACGGCCGTGTTGATCGAGCACGACATGGACGTCGTCTTCAGCGTGGCCGACTGCATCACCGTCCTGCATCGCGGCAAGGTCATCGCCAACGCACCGCCCCAGACGATCGCGGATCACGACGAGGTCCAGAGGGTTTATCTCGGCGAGGCGGTCCGTGCTTGAGATAGAAAGCCTTCGCGCCGGCTACAATCAGGGCGACGTTTTGTTCGATCTGTCGCTGAACGTGGCGCGGGGTGAGGTACTGGCCCTGCTGGGCCGGAACGGGGCGGGCAAGAGCACCACCCTGAAATCGGTCATTGGGCTCGTCCGCCCAAGCGCCGGGCGCATCACCTTCAAGGGACAGGATCTCAATGGCCTGCCGACCCACGCGATTGCCCGGCTGGGTGTGGGATATGTGCCCGAGGAGCGCCGCATCTTTCCGCGCCTGACCGTGGAAGAGAATCTCATGGTGACGCGCACGATGGCGGACGGCGCCAGGCGCTGGACCGTCGAACGCGTGTACAAGGTGTTCCCGATTCTGGCGCAGCTACGGCATCGTCGCGGCGGCAAGCTGTCCGGCGGCGAGCAGCAGATGCTTGCCGTGGCGCGGACCTTGATGGGCGGGCCCGAGATCATCCTGCTCGACGAGCCTTCGGAGGGGCTCGCGCCACTGATCGTGCAGGAACTCGCTCGTCAGATCAAAGGGCTGAAGGACGAAGGGATTACCATTCTGCTCAGCGAGCAGAATATGAGCTTCGCGCGCGCTCTCAGCGACCGGGTCTGTGTGCTCGACAAGGGCATCCTCAGGTTCACCGGCACGCTCGCCGCACTGGAGGCGGACGCCAGTCTGAAGCGTGCCCATCTGATGGTTGCGGCGGAGAAAGTCGGATAGGCGGGAACGGAGGCCTCGGGTGGTCCGGCTGCTTGGCGGTTGGACACCGGCGCCGAAAAGCGCCATGGTCGGGCTCCGATGGAACGAGGGCCCTGATCACCGTGCGCAGCGTCTGGACATCATCTTTCACGGGCCCATTGACCCGGCTTGCAGGCGGCGCGGGTGCCTAGACAAAAGAATGCGGGGCGTCCGCTGCTGGTGGTCGACGGCGATTCGTTCGCGCATCGGTCCTACCATGCGCTGCCCAAGACGATACGGCGCCGCGGTGGCAAGGGGGCCGGCGCGATCGTGGGCTTTGCCAATTTTCTCCTGCGCCTCTATGCCGCCGAGCAGCCGCGTGCCGTCCTCGTCGCCTGGGACACGCTGGATGCGCCGACCTACCGCAACCAGGCATTCGCGGACTACCAGGGCGGGCGCGAGTTCGACGCGGAGCTCGTCGACCAGCTCGACGTGCTGCCGCAATTCGTGACCGCGTGCGGCTTCGCCTGCGCGAAGGCGGCGGGCTACGAGGCGGATGATTTCCTCGCGGCGGCGGTCGCGCAGGAGGAGCGAAAGCGCGGCACAGCGATCGTCGCAAGCGGCGATCGCGATTCCTTCCAGCTCGCCTCCGGTTCCACGACGATCGTCCAGCCGCTGCGCGCCGGTGAGATGGCGCGCATCGGGCCGGCGGAAGTGTGGGAACGGTACGGCGTCAAGCCTGAGCAGGTTCCGGACTTCATCGCGCTTCGCGGCGATCCGTCGGACAGGCTGCCGGGCGCCAGGGGCGTCGGCCCCAAGGGGGCGGCGAGCCTGCTCGCCAAATACGGGACGCTGGAAAAGGCACTGGCGGACAAGAAGATGACGACGCTCGCGGCACAGGCGGAGCAACTGCGCCTCTATCGCAGGATCGCAACGATGGATGCTTCGGCGCCGTTGCCGCCTCTCGATGACCAGGCGCCGACCTGGGCCACCGCCGCCGCGCTGGCGCGCAAATGGGAGCTCAACCGCCTCGCGGACCGCCTCACGGACCTGGCGCGATCCGCGGAGTGACCTGCGGACGTCAGGCGATTGGCTCTATCGGAGCAGTGAGGTTGTTCGCGCGCAGCGCATGCAGCAGGGTGGCAATTCCCGAGCTGCGCAGCGGCAGGAACGGCCGGCTGTACTGACGGCAGAGTCGCTTGAGCTGCTGCGCCGCTGCATGGCTGACGCAGTCGATGGGGAACACGGCGACGTCGGCACGGTTGACAAGTCCCGCCAGAAGGTCGGGACGTTCTTCGATGCCGCCGTCGTGATGGATGAATTGTCCTTCCGCATCCTCGACCACGGAACGGAGCCGGGCGATATGATGCGTGCGGCCGCCGACATACAGGATGGTGCGGCCGGTCAGAGTCCACTCCCGGGCCGCCGGTGCTTCGGCTTCGTCCGCCGGCACGGCCAGGCGGGCCTCCACGGTCTCCAGCTCGGACCGTAAGGCCGCGAGTTCCTTTTCCATCGTGGCCCGTAGCCGCTCCGAGGCCGTGCGCGCCTCGGTGAGCGCCGATGCGCGCTGTTCGGCGCGCGCGCGAAGACGCTTCTCCAAGTCGAGCTGTTTGCGCAGATCGGAGACGAGGCGCTCGAGGGCGGATGAACGATCGGACTCGTTGGCGCTGGCGGACTGCCTTTCAATCCGTGCCGACAGGAGGTCGTTGAGCTTGCGAATCCTGGCATCGCGCGAGGCGATGCCGTCGCGCACGACGTCCTGCTGACGGGCGTGCTTTTCTTCCAGCGCCGCCTTTTCCTCCTCCAGCCGGTGCAGGCGGCGGATGTCGGCACGGTTGGAGGCGCCGACCAGATGCGACAGCATGTGGACGTCGCCGAAAACCCGTTTGGCCAGTGCGCCGGTCGCCAGCGGATGGGTCAGCAGCGCCCAGTACCCGCCGGGGACGGCGCCCGTCTGCATCGCGTCCTGCCAAAGGCGCTGAAGCTCGTCTTCGGTCCGGGCGCCCGCGAAGCGGTTGATGGCCTGTTTGTGGCTCTGGTCGAGGGTCTTCTGGATCTGCTTCGCCAGGAGATCGTGCCGGCCCGCCGCCGCCACCGCGATGCCGTGAAGATCATGGTCTGTCGGATTCTCGTGGCGCGCAGTGCCGAACTTCCGCACCAGGCCGCGCAGCTCGCCCGTCGTCAGGCACGTGCCGATGATCGAGCAATGCAGGCTCGTCCCGAGTTCCCAGAGCCTGGTGCGCGGGAAGACGGTTGTCGTGGGATCGATCTTCACCGCGGCTGGTGCCAGCAAACCGACACTCGGCGTCGACCTGCCGTGGACGAGCGGCCATCTCGACGGCTCCGATGCGGGGAACTTCATGATGGACGGCCTCGGGCGTATTCGATATATTCCAGTGGATATAACGATACTGCCACCCCGATACCCTGTAGCCAAGTGCTGATTGCATCAGGTCGACAGGGGATCACGCGGCGCCTAAGTCCCGGCCGTTATACGCCGACGAGTGCGGCGTCCCCTGAGCCCGCCGGCTCGCGCCGTCAGGCTTTCTCGCTCAAGGGTCTTCAATGGACGAAGCAGCGCTGTTTCCACGCATACGTGGCGCCGAAGGACGGCTGTCGGGCGATGGCAAGGCCTTGCTCGTCGAAGCGCTGACCGACAGCGGCGACGTTGTGCGCTTTTCGGTCGACCTCGGCGAGGTTCAGCATCTCGTCTCCTACTTACTGGTATGGACGGCCCGGCTTGCCGCCGAACACACGCCGGCATCCGGCATCGGCGAGGCGGCGCGCGTGTTCTCCCATCCGATCCCGGTCACGGCGGTCTCGATGGGGACGGGCGACGGCGGGGAAGGGCTCCTTGGGATCAGCGTCGGGCCGGCGGAACTGCTGTTCTCAATCCCGATGGCTGCTCTCGGGAGCATCGGCAAGACTTTGCTGACGGCCAGCGTGCAGCCACACGAAATCGCCAGCGCCTAAGCCACAGCGGCCGCAGGCGACAAAACTTGCAATCGCCGGCGTGACACGGCGGGCCATCGGGCGCTTGGCTGCCGGTGTCAGCGTCATCCCAGAGAAGAATAAGTCTCGACCAAGGTGTCCCCGGCGTGCCGTGGGGCTTGAAGGGGTCTGGGTTGGACGGTATGGTGGCATGAGGTCATACCACTTTGGCCCAAGAGATGAGTTCGGGAGAACGCCCAGTGCGCGAGCGTGCGCCAAAGACGCCAATGCCGACTCCGCAAGACGGCGGCGTGTCCGGCCAGATGGATTTCGCGCCGGTGTCACGCGGGCTTCTGTCCGATGAGGTCGTCAAGGAGATCCAGCGGCTCCTCGCCGCCCAGAAGCTGAAGCCCGGCGACCAGCTCCCGGCCGAGCGCGAACTCGGCGAGAAGCTGGGCGTGAGTCGGACCGTCGTGCGCGACGCGATCCAGCGCCTGGCCGGCATCGGCATTCTCGAAATCCACCATGGCAAGGGCACCTTTGTCCGGCAGGCGCAGTACCTCGCCCTGTCCGGGCCTGTCGTCCTCGGTCCCCATATCTCGCGGCAGCAGGTCGCGATGGTGCTGGAGGCGCGCGCGTGCCTCGACATCTTCCTGGCCGGTCTCGCGGCCGAGCGCGCGACGCCGGAGGACCTGGCGGGGCTCGACGAGCATATGAGTAGCGTGGAGCACGGGCTCGGGGCCGCGAAGACGCAATATGCGCCGGACCTCGAGTTCGAGGCGCTGATCGGAAAGGCGGCGCGGAACGCGGTCCTGGTGCAGATGCAGGCGCAGGCCCATGCCGCCTTCGCGAAGGTCTGGGAGAAAATCGGCTATATCCCGCGCACGTCGGACGAGCGCCAGACCCAGCACAAGGAAGTGGTCGCCGCGATCAAGGGCCGCGATGCCGCCGCGGCCCGCGCGGCCATGGCAGCCCATCTCGATATCTGGGAAATGATCGGGAAGGATCGATGAGCGCGATCTCCCGGCCGTCGGGGCGCGGCGTGGTCGAAGACGCAGACCTCGCCGGAAGCGCCGCGGCGGCATGGCATCGCGCGTCGCGGTGGCTTTGGCCTGGCTTCCTGGTCGCGGTGCTGGCGATCCTGGTGATCTATCCGATCACGATGCTGACCGTCGGATCGCTGACGAACGTGAACCCTGCCGCGGAGGGGTACAGCTTCTCGTCGCTGACCGTCGCTCACTACAAGGACATCCTCGGCAGCGGGGTCGTCCATAGCGCGGTGTTCAATTCGCTTGTCACGGCGCTCGCCGGCGCGGCGATCGCGATCGTGATCGGGCTGTTCTTCGCGTGGATCGTCACGCGCACGAATACCCCGTTCAAGGGCGTCATCGCGATGGCCGGGGTGATGCCGCTGTTCATTCCGCCGCTGGTCGCGGGATTCGCGTGGTCGCTGCTCGGCTCTCCGGAAACCGGCCTCCTCAACGTGCTGTTCGAGGAGATCGGGCTGCCGCTTCGGCTCAACCTGTATTCCCTCGAAGGGATCGTCTTCGTGTTCGGCGTGTACTACGCGCCGTACGTGTTCATGTTCACGGCGGCGACGCTCCGCAACATGGACCCGTCGCTCGAGGAGGCGTCTGAAATCTCCGGGGTGGGCCCGATCGGGACGATGTTCCGCGTGACCCTGCCGCTGATGGCGCCGGCCATCCTTTCGGGCGGGCTGCTTGCCTTCGTCATCATCCTGGGGATCTACGGCATTCCGGCGATCCTTGCGACGCCGGCGCAGGAGCCGTTCCTGACGACCTATCTCTTCGCGCTGACGTCCGGAACGCCGCCGCTGTACAACAAGGCGGCGGCCGTCTCGATGATCCTGATCGGCGTGACGGCCCTGGGCGTCTACCTGCAGCAGCGCGTCCTGAGTGGCCGCAGCTACGTCACCGTCGCCGGGAAGTCGTTCCGCCCCAAGCAGCTCGATCTCGGCGCCTGGCGCTTCGCGACCCTGGCCTTCGGCATCGCCTATCTCGTGATCGTGGTGATCTTGCCGTATGCGGCGCTGCTGGTCGTCGCATTCCGGAAGTTCATGTTCATTCCGGACCTCGCCAGCCTGTTCGACATGCGCCAGTACACGCTCGTGCACTTCGATAACCTCTTCGGGAATCCGTTGACCGGCCGCTCGATCGTCAACTCGATGATCGTCGGCGGCGTGGCGGCGGGGGCAGGCGGGTTCCTCGCCTTCGCGGTGGGCTATACCGTGCAGCGCACCACGCTGCCGGGCCGGTCGTTCCTCGACTATATCGCGACGGTCCCCGTCGCCATTCCGGGGCTGGTGATCGGCGTTGCCTATCTGTGGGCGTGGGTCGGTTTGCCGGGCGGGCTTTACGGCACGACGACGATCCTTGCCCTTGCGTTCGTCGCGCGCTTCCTGCCCGACACGGTCAAGGCGCTGTCATCCTCGCTGCTGCAGATCCACAAGGAGCTGGAAGAGGCGTCCGTGATCTGCGGGCGCGGCATCCTGTCGACCATCGGGAACATCGTGCTGCCGCTCGCGTGGCCCGGAATCCTGTCCGGGATGACGCTGCTCTTCGTGCTGTCGATCCGTGAGCTCGGCTCGTCGCTGTTCCTGTACACGAGCGACAGCATCATCATGTCAGTGCTGCTGCTCGATTTCTGGGAAGGCGGGAACATCGGCGTAACCGCCGCCTTCAGTGTTTTCCAATCCGCGCTTCTGTTCGTGATCATCGGCGCCACGAACTGGCTGACCCGGTCGTCATCGGCGCGGATGACGACTTGATGCACCCACGAAGAACAACGCAAACAAGGAGGAACTCATGAGATTGACCGCATTGTTGGCCGCAGCCGTCGCTGTCGGCATCGCCGCGCCCGCCGCCCGTGCCGAGTTCAAGGCGCCGCCGGATCTCGTCGCCAAGGCGCGGCAGGAGGGCTCGATCGTCCTCTACACGGCGAACCAGCTTGAGTCGGAGCAGCTCATCACGAAGCGCTTCAACGACCGCTTCCCGGAGATAAAGGTCGAGGTGGTCCGCGCGCCCGGCAGCCGGCTCATCGCGCGCATCGAGGCGGAGGCGGCGTCCGGAAACCTGCGCGCCGACGTCATCGAGTTCTCCGACGTCGGTCTCGCGCGAAAGTATGAAAAGCTGTTCGCGGACTACACGCCGCCGAATGCGGACAAATACCCGGCATCGGTCAAGGCCGTCTCGCCGAAATTCTGGCCGAAGACGACTTGGGGCTATGTGCTCTCCTACAACAGCGCGCTCGTGAAGTCGCCGCCGACGAGCTGGGACGAAGTCACCAAGCCCGCGTTCAACCAGAAGCTCGGCATGATTCCCGCCGGAGCCGGCGGGACGACCTGGACGCTCGCGATGTTCCAGCGCCAGGTGCTGGGCGAGGAGCACTGGAAGGCACTTGCGAAGAAGCAGTACACGATGTTCCCGAGCGACTCGCCGCTGGCCAGCGCCATCGTGCGCGGCGAGGTGCGCGTCGGGCCCCTGAAGTCCAACAGCATCATCCCGATGATGGCCGAAGGCGCGCCGATCGGGATCGTCTATCCGTCGGACGGCGTGCCCATCACCGTTTCGGCGGCCGGAATCGGCAAGGACGCGGCGCATCCTGCGGCCGCCAGGCTCTACATGGATTGGGTTCTGTCGGACGAGGGGCAGGCGGCGTGGGTTGAAACCTCGGGCGGCTTCACTCTTCTGGCCGGCGGCGCGCTGCCGAAGGGCGCGGATGCGGCCAAGATCAAGCTCTGGGTGCCCGACGTCGAGCAGTACGCAGCGCTGCGCGACAAGTGGGTCGCCGACTGGAACGAAACCTTCAACTACCGCCAGTAAGGGCAGGGAGGAGCGTCGTGTCCGTCAGCCTCACCACCACCGATCTGTACAAGGCGTTCGGCCAGAATCGGCCGGCGATCGACAATGTGAGCTTCACGGTCGAGCCGGGCGAGATCGTCGTGCTTCTTGGACCATCGGGGTGCGGCAAGACCACGACGCTCCGCTCCGTCGCCGGGCTGGAGACGCCGACCTCGGGTGTTATCGCGATCGGAAACGAGGTCGTCTCCGATCCGATGCGCGGTGTCTTCGTCAAGCCGCAGAAGCGCGAAGTGGGGATGGTGTTCCAGTCCTATGCGATCTGGCCGCACATGACGGTCCGCGAGAACGTCGCCTATCCGCTGCGGCACCGCCGCCTCGGCCGGGCCGAGATGGACAAGCGCGTGGCCGAAGCGCTGGAAATCGTCAATCTCCAGGCCTACATCGACCGTCCGGCCACGGCGCTCAGCGGCGGCCAGATGCAGCGCGTGGCGTTGGCGCGAAGCCTCGTCTATCACCCGCGCCTTCTTCTGCTGGACGAGCCGCTGAGCAACCTGGATGCGAAGCTCCGGCTGCGGCTGCGCGACGACCTGCGGCGGATCATCAAGGCTGCCGGCGTCACCGCCCTCTATGTCACCCACGACCAGTCCGAAGCTGTTGCCGTCGGCGACCGGGTCGGCGTCATGCGCGACGGCAAGATGCTGCAGCTCAGCCCGCCGACCGAGCTCTACAACAACCCGGCGGATCTGTTCGTCGCCGAGTTCACCGGCGCGACCAACGTGTTCTCGGGGCATGCCGACGAGTCCGACCGCGACGGCACGCTGGTGGCGCTCGACCATGGCATCACGGTCCGGGCAAAGGCCTCCCGCCGCTTCGGAAAGGGTGAGCCGATCAAGCTCGCGGTCAGGCCCGAGAACATCCGGATCGCGAATGGCGGGGGAGAGGCCCGCCTGCCGGGCGCGTGGAATTACCTGTCGGGGCAGATCCAGGCGCTCCGGTACCAGGGCATGCAGACCACGTATGACATCGTCACCAGCAGCTTCGCATGGGAGGCGGTCGAGTTCGGGACGACGCCGCGCTACGGCGAGGACCAGGAGGTGACGATGTGCCTGCCGGTCGATGGCTGCTGGGCATTCCCTGCGGACGAGCAAGTGAGCACCAATCACTGAGAGGAACGCAAACGATGGCGCCTAACGCAACGAAGCAGCTGGCCGAGTATGTGGTCGGGGCCCGCTACGACGCGCTTCCCGAGAAGACGGTCGCTGCGACCATGGTCGCATTCCTTGACTGGGCCGGTTGCGCGGTGGCCGGCGGGCAAAGTCCCTCCGCCCAGGCGGCGGCGAATGTCGTCCGGGACGAAGGCGCGACAGGAAACGCGCTGGTGTTCGCGGACGGCTCCAGGTCGAGCGCGCACTGGGCCGCCTTCGCCAACGGCCTCGCCTCGCACACGATCGAGCTGGACGACGTGCACATGGAGTCGATCATCCATGGCGGCGTTTGCGTCGCGCCGGCGGCGCTGGCCGTGGCCGAGCAGCTCGGCGCCGATGGGCACCGGCTGACGGAAAGCCTTCTGGTCGGTTTCGACGTCACCTACCGCGTCGGCGCTGCGATCGCCAAGACGCACTACGAGCGCTTCCACGCGACCGGGACCGTCGGCACGCTGGGCGCCGCTGCTGCGGCCGCGAAGCTGATGGGCCTCTCCGTCGAGCAGACGCAATGGGCGCTCGGCAACGCCGGATCGCAGGCCGCCGCCCTGTGGCAGTACCTGAAGGTCGGCGACGACACGAAGGTCCTGCATCCCGGCAAGGCGGCGATGAACGGCGTGCTCGCGGCATCGCTGGCGCGGCACGGCTTCACGGGGTCGGTGGACATCATCGAGGGCGAGCGCGGCTTCGTGAAGACTATGGCCGACAGCGTCGACTGGGACGTGATGCTCGGCGGCCTCGGTCGCGACTTCAGGGTCGAGGAGAACGGCTACAAGATCCATTCCTGCTGCCGCCACGGTCACGTCAGCATCGACCAGGCGATCCGGCTCGCCGAGCAGCACGACATCAAGCCGGAGCAGGTGAAGCGGGTCGTCGTCGCGCTGAATTCGAACTCAAAGAAGACTCTGAACGATCCGAACCCGCCGTCGCCGTACAAGGCGAAGTTCTCGATCCACTACATGATGGCGATGTCGTTCCTGTACCGGCGGGCAAGCCTCGGCGAATTCTCGCCCGAGCGGCTGGCCGATCCGAAGGTCCGCACGTTCATGCAGCGGGTCGAGGTCGTGGAGAACCCGGAGTTCACGCGTACCTTCCCGAAACTGTGGACGGCAGAAGTGACGGTCGAACTTGCCGACGGCCGCGTTCTCAAGGGGCGGGCCGACATGCCGGAGGGCGATCCCGTGAATCCGGTGGCTCAGGCGCGGCTCGAGCAGAAATGCCTCGATCTGATGACGCCCGTTCTCGGGCCGGCGAAGGCCAAGGCGACGCTCCAGCGCCTCGTCGGCATGCCGGACTGCAAGGACGCCAGGAGCCTGTTCCAGGACACCGCCGTCGGCCGGACGCGCATGTGGGCCGCCGTCGGCGGCGCATCGGCGGAATAGCCATGGGCCAGACAATCACCGAGAAGATCATCGCGCGACACGCCGGACGCAAGTCGGTGAAGCCGGGCGATATCGTCGACGTCAGCGTCGATCAGACCTGGTCGGACGATCTGGGCGCGCCACTGACTCTCGGGCTCCTGGAGCGGCATGGCATCGAGAAGGTCTTCGATCTGGACCGGGTCTTCATCACGTCGATGGTCAATGCGCCGGCGCGCGACATCCAGACCGCGGGCGTGCTCAGGGACATCCGCACCCTCGCCCGGAAATACGGCATCAAGGTCTATGAGGCGGGCGAGGCGGCGATCCACAACGCGCTCGCGATCGAGAAGGGGCTCACCCTGCCGGGCGAGCTGATCGCGGGCGGCAACTCCCATTCCTGCATGGCGGGCGGCATCGGCGCCTATGCGACGGGGATGGGCAGCACGGATATCGCCGCCATCCTCGCGACCGGGCGCACCTGGATCGAGGTGCCGCGGACGATCCGCTACCGCTTCACGGGAAAGCCGGGGCGCTGGATCACCGGCAAGGACCTCATCCTCCAGACAATCGGCCGCATTGGCGTGGCTGGTGCCGACAATGCCGCCATGGAGTTCGTCGGGCCGGCGATCGATGCCCTCGAGGTCGAGGAGCGGCTGTCGATGACGAACATGGCGATCGAGGCCGGCGGCCAGAACGCGATCATTGCCCCCGACGAGAAGACGTTCGCCTACGTCAAGGGCCGCGCCAAGCGCGCCTATGAGCCGGTCTACGGCGATCCGGACGCCAGGGTTGCCGAGGAGATCGAGATTCCGATCGACGGCCTGGAGCCCGTCGTGGCCCTGCCGTTCCTGCCGAGCAATACGAAGCGGCTGAGCGAGGTGAAGGGAACGAAGCTCGACCAGGTCTATATCGGCTCCTGCACGAACGGCTGGATGCACGATCTGCGGACGGCGGCCTCGATCCTGAAGGGACGGCATATCGCGGAGAACCTGCGGGTGATCGTGATTCCCAGCACGACGGAAATCTATCAGCAGGCGATGCGCGAAGGCCTTGCCGACATCTTCGTCAGCGCGGGCGCCGCGTTCTCGGTGCCGACCTGTGGCCCGTGCATCGGCGCCCATATGGGCGTCCTGGCGGAAGGCGAGCGGTGCCTGGCCACATCGAACCGGAACTTCCCCGGCCGGCAGGGCTCGACCAAGAGCGAGACGTATCTGTGCAATCCGGCGGTCGCCGCCGCGAGCGCGGTGAAGGGCCACATCTGCGGGCCGGACGATCTTTAACGCGAACCGGAGACTTGGGAATGTGGCACACAGGGAAAGCGTGGTTCTTCGGCGACGACGTCGATACCGACCAGATCATGCCCGCACGCTATCTGGCGCTGCGCACCGCCGAAGACCTGGCCAAGCACGTGCTTGAAGCGGTCGACCCGAGCTGGCCGAAGACGATCAAGCCGGGCGACATCGTGATCGCGGGAGCCAATTTCGGTTGCGGCAGCTCGCGCGAGCATGCGCCGCTCGGTCTGAAAGGGGCGGGTGTCGCCTGCGTCGTCGCGAAGTCCTTCGCGCGCATCTTCTTCAGGAATGCGATCAACATCGGCCTGCCGCTGCTGATCATGAAACAGGACATCGCCGACCGGACGCAGGGGCGGCCGGCCTGGATCGATGTCGAGAACGGCAGCCTCAAGTTCTCCGCCGACGGCGAGCCGCTGCGCGGAACGCCGCCCGCGTCGATCGTCCGCGACATTCTTCGGGCAGGCGGCCTCATGCCATACGTGGCCACGAAGGCGAAGCCGGCCGCCTGATCCATCAACGCCCATCACAGGAAATGACTATGAAGAAGCTTCTGCCGACCTCGCTCGTCGGATCCTACCCCCAGCCGGATTGGCTGATCGACCGGGCCAAGCTCGCCGGGCGGTTCCCGCCGCGCGTGAGGGCCAGGGAATTGTGGCGGGTGTCGCCCGAGTATCTCGATCAGGCGCAGGACGATGCCACGCTGCTCGCGATCCGCGACCAGGAGCGCGCCGGACTCGACATCATCACCGATGGCGAGATGCGCCGTGAAAGCTATTCCAACCGTTTCGCGACGGCCCTGGAGGGCGTGGACATCGACAACCCGGGCAGCGCGCTGGATCGCAGCGGGCACCCCAATCCGGTCCCGCGCGTGGTCGGCAAGATCCGGCGCAAGCATGCGGTCGAAGTGCGCGATGTGCAGTTCCTGCGCGCGAACACGGATCGCATGATCAAGATCACCGTGCCCGGACCGTTCACGATGGCGCAGCAGGCGCAGAACGACTTCTACAAGGACGAGGCGGAGTTGGCGCTGGATTATTCCGCCGCCGTGAACGAGGAGATCAAGGACCTGTTCGCCGGCGGCGCCGATATCGTGCAGATCGACGAGCCGTACATGCAGGCGCGTCCGGAGAAGGCACGGAAGTACGGGCTGCAGGCGCTGAACCGCGCGCTCGACGGCGTCAAGGGAACGACCGCCGTCCACATCTGCTTCGGCTATGCGGCCATCATCCACGAGCGGCCCTCCGGGTACTCGTTCCTGCCGGAGCTGGAGCAGTCGGCCGCGCGGCAGGTTTCGATCGAAACGGCGCAGTCAGGCTTGGACTGCTCGGTGCTGAAGAATCTGCCCGGCAAGTCGATCATCCTTGGCGTGCTCGATCTGTCGGACAAGAAGGTGGAGACGCCCGAGGTTGTCGCGTCCCGCATCCGCCGCGCGCTGCCTCACGTTCCGGTCGAGCGGATCATCGTGGCGCCGGATTGCGGGCTCAAATACCTGCCCCGCGACGTGGCCTTCGGCAAGATGAAGGCGATGGCCGACGGCGCCGCGATCGTCCGCGCCGAACTCGCGCGCTAGACGTCGGGCCGCGCCAGCGCGGCGTAAAATTGCCGTGCTTGCGTCGATGGGCATTATCCCGTCGACGCAAGCACGACGTTGCCGCGGCATGCTTCCCACCCGATCTGCACTGCCGAGAAGGAGATCATGACCTCCTTCTCGTAGCGGTGCGTCGCCTGCATCGTCGTCGTTTTTCGTCGCAGTCGCCGCTGTCCGTCTTACCTTGAGATGTGTGTATTGGGACCGCATCAACCTGACATTATTTCAAAAACAAACGTGATACGGTATTGATCGCGCGGAAGCCTTGTGAGATGCTCCGCGATACAAGGCGCGCTCTTCGTGCGTCGTGCCTCAAGAAATTGGGCAGCGCAGGTGAATCTCAAGGTTCTCTCGGCTTGTGTCGCCGCTCTGGTTGCCACGCCCGTTATGGCCTCGGCGCAGGAAGCCAGTATTCGCGCGGCAATGTTCATCCCGTCCGATCGCTCGGTCTTCCGGTCGATCTTCAACCAGTTCGTGGACAAGGTGAACAAGGACGGCGCCGGCCTCGTGAAGATCACCTCGGTCGTGAGCGAAGAGGCGATCCCGGGCATGCAGATGGCCACGGCCGTGCGCAACGGCGTCATCGAGATGGCCGGGATTCCGCCTTCCTACTATTACAATGTGCTGCCGGAAGGCCTGGTGGCCGAGGTCTCCAGCATCGCCCTCGCGGAGCAACGCAAGGCCGGCGGCGTGGTCGACTTCCTGCGTCCGCTGTTCGCGCAGAAACTCAACTCCCATTTCCTCGCGCAATACGGCTACGGCGTACAGTTCCACCTGTTCACGAACAAGCGGGTGTCGACGCTCGATGATTTCAAGGCACTCCGCCTGCGTACGACGCCGTCCTATCGCGCTTTCTTCACGCAGCTCGGCGCTTCGCAGGTCCAGACGAGCCGTGGCGAGGTCTACACGTCGCTCGAGCGCGGCGTCGTCGACGGCTATGCCAACGTCATGTCCGAAGTGAAGCCGGCCGGGTGGGACCGCGTGTCCAAGTACAGGATCGATCCCGGGTTCCATCACACCGTCGTCCATGTCCTGATCAACAACGACTTCTGGACAAAGCTGCGGCCGGAGCAGCAGGCCTACCTGGAGCGCGCAGGGCAGTATCTCGAGACCGAACTCGATGCCGCGATGTCGGCTGCCGACCACGCCGCGGGTGAGGAACTGGTCGCGGGCGGCATGGAAGTCATCAACTTGCCGCCGGAAACCGCAACGCAGTTCCTGGCGGTTGCCGACGAAGCGCATTGGGACGAGTTGATCAAGATATCGCCGGAGAACGGTCGCAAGCTTCGCGCCATGATGGCGAAGTGATCTGAGCTTGCGCGATGAGGCCGGCATCGCGGTTTTGAACTAGGAACAGACTTCAGTGAGGAGACGTCAGCATGGTGATCGATGATCATGTCCATGTGCATGAATGGTCGTTTCGGGAAGGCGATGCCGAGTACGAGGTCGATTTCGTCGTCGGTCTGATGGACAAGTTCGCGATCGACAAGTCGATCATCATGGACAGCCTCGCCTATATCGGCCTGGACCAGAAGACGTCGAACGACCACACGCGCAATGCCGTCAACGCCTATCCGGACCGGCTGATCGGCTTCGCCAACATCAAGCCGCCGCAGGGGCTTGCCGCCTGCCGCGACGAGGTGAAGCGCACCATCGCGGATTGGGGCTTCCGCGGCATCAAGCTGCATCCGCAGGTCGACCGCTATCCGGCGAACCACCGCGAGCTCGTCTATCCGATCATCGAGATGGCGATGCGCCACGACATTCCCGTCTGGTTCCATACCGGCCACGCGCCGAACGCGACCCCGACGCTGGTCGGCGTGCTGGCGCGCGAATTCCCGGATGCGAAGATCATCATGGGCCATATGGGCAGCGGCATGTTCTACGACGCGATCTGCGCGGCGCGGCAGTATAAGAACATTCATGTCGATATCTCGCTGCAGGGCGGCCACAGCTTCGGCACCGCCTGCCGCGAGGTGGGCGCCGAGCGCCTGCTGTTCGGCACGGATTCGCCCTACGCCAATCCCGGGACGGTCAAGCGGATGGTCGAGGAGGCGCCGATGCTGACGGCGGCCGAGAAGGCGATGATCCTCGGCGACAACATGGCGCGCCTGCTCAACCTCAATGTCTCGACGGGAGCGCGCGCATGACCTGGACCGATGTCAGCGTCTGCTACCGCCATCCCGAGTGGCGCGACAGGTCGGAGGCCAAGCCGCTTCTCGACGCCATGGACGCGCACAATATCGACAAGGCGTGGATCTATGGCTACCACGCGGTGGCGACCCATGATTTCGACAGCGCCAACGCCGATCTCAAGGCGCTGATCGACGCGCACCCGGACCGGTTCGTGCCGATCGGACTCGTCAATCCGTTTCACGCCTTTCCCGCGGTCGACCGTCTGCTCGATCAGGGGTTCAAGGGGATCAAGATCCTGACCGGCTGGGGCAACTGGCTGACGATGGATAATGTACGGCGCGGCGTGATTCCGATCGCGAAGCGGATGCGCGAGAAGTCACTGCATCTGTCGCTGGCGCTCGAAGGCAACGTGCCGGTCACCGGCGGCAACACTTTCCTTCCGTACCTTGTGCGCGAGGCGGTGCCGGATGTCTGCCTCGTCCTCGACCATTGCTGGTCGCCTGCGTCGTGGGAGGATTACCTGGCGCTGGCGCGCGTCGATCGCGATCTGTGGTTCACGCTGCATTCGCTGCCGCAGGCCCTGCTGACCCGCATCGTGCGCGAGCTTGGCACCGAGCGGATCCTGCTCGGCAGCTGGCTGCCGGAAACCGATCCCGATCTGGTCCATGCCCAGATCAAGCGGGCCGCCGCCATCGGCGATGCGATTGACGCGGTGCTGACCGAGAACGCCCAGCGGGTTCTGAAGGGATTGCCGCCGAAGCGGCGCAACTGATTGCGATCGTCGAACGATCGCGGGTAAATGGAGTCTGGTTATGACGAAGGTGGATAAGAAGGTCGAGACGACCAAGGACCTGGCGGAGACCTTTCCTTTCTACGAGGAAGGCAAGGTTCCCCAGTATCATCGCTATCATGCGGAGGTCTCGTATCTCGACGAGCTGCCGCTGATCTGGAACAAGAAGTGGGGTGCGCAGGGGATCGGCCGACTGCGCGAGGTCGCCATGGTCAAGCCGACCATGACGGAAGTGCGCAAGCTGTACGAGCAGGACAGCGCTTTCTTCGTCTTCGACGGCAACACGCCGGATCTCGAGCTGATGCAGGCGCAGCACCTGAACCTGGCGAAGGTGTACGAATCGCTCGGCATCAAGGTGCACTACATCAACTGGCCGGACGATCCGCCGAAGTCGGCCTATGGCCCGATGAAGCGCAGCATCTCCGCTGCCGCGGGCTTCGTCATCAACGGCGGCGCCATCATCCCACGCGAGGCCACGCCGTACTGGCGCGGCCGCTCGCGCTACGTGACGCAATTCCTCGCGAGCCTCGGCTGCCCGATCCTCTACACCGTGCACGGTTACGGCGTGTGCGAGATCGGCGCGTCGGTGCGCATGAGCGACGACTTCATGGTGCTGATGCTGTCGACGGACTGCAACCGCGATGGGGCGGAGCAGGTCATCCCGATCCTGAACCGCGCCGGCTACAAGGAGGTTTTGCTGAGCTCGAGCCCGGGGCCGCTCTACCACTATCACGAGGAGGTCCCCGGCTGGATGCATGCGGACATGTGGATCATGCCGCTCGATGCCCGCCTGGCGATGATCTATCCGCCGTGGTGCGACTACGAGACGATCCGCCGCCTGCACGCGATCGGCTACGAGCTGATCGAGGCGCCGCGCGAAGAGGTGAACCTGTTCCCGGTCAACGGCATTACCGTCGAGCCGCGCAAGGTCATCATGAACTCGAGCGCCGTCAAGACGCGCAAGCTGCTCGAGAAGCACAAGGTCGAGGTGATCCCGATCGAGTACGATGAGGTGCACAAGTACGGTGGCGGCATCCGCTGCAACACCATGCAGCTGATCCGCGACGCCGGACCGAAGACGTTCGCCTGAGCCACGCGGATATGACCGTCTGAGCTGGAGGACCCGATGCATCAATCGTCGCTGCGCGTGCAGGAGCTGAACCCGGCGAAGCTGGCCCAGCTATTCCGCCGGCAGTTTGCGGGCTCGGCGGTGAAGGCGGGCGAGACGATCGCGATCGTGAGCGATCTGGGGACGCGTCGGGAGTTCATCCAGGCGGCGTTCGCGGCGGCGGAGGATCTGGGGGCGGACATCTACGAGATGTGCGTGAACTCGATCCCGTCCTGGACGAAGGTGGGCGTGCCGACGGTGGGCAAGTGCAAGGGGA
>JAESGS010000185.1_pt1 | contig 84524 bp, 85 predicted proteins | sample 9269761 | NCBI WGS metagenome assembly JAESGS01 (sample SAMN15741799, study PRJNA653493) | algae metagenome | isolation source: Cyanosarcina radialis HA8281-LM2 and co-occurring heterotrophs from damp... | place: USA: Makauwahi cave, Hawaii | collected 2011-01-06 | reverse complement strand
TGTCAGATGTCAAAGATAAAGTCGGCGAAATTGTCAAACAATTATCAGAAGATATCATTCATTCTTTGACTGGGTGGGAGCATATCCTGAATGCTCTATTGCTCTAGCTACTTTTGAAAATTGGTATAACTTGCCTGCCACTGGCATGGTAGAAGCTAGCTGTCCCCAATCAGCCGTCGTCAGCAGATCTACCGCCTTTTCTCTGTCAGCTTCAGGCCAACTTTCCCAAGTCGGAGCATTAATTGGCTCGATCAAGAGTGTTGCTAGATCGATGGCAGGACCGAGATGCCAGATTCCATCAGCAGTCTGATACCAAAAAGTTGGTCCCACATTCTGAAGTCCATAGCCGTAATCCCACATTAGATCCTCAATCTTATAAGCTTTATAGTAGAGAGGATGACCTTCGCCAACTGGGTAACTCAGTCGCCTGTAGCCGTTATTCGGAGAATTAAAAGAGACGATAACCACCGCACCGCAGACCGAACCAATGGTGGGAGCAGTACAGTTAGTTTGATAAAACCTTTGTTTAGCCAGATCTTGGGCAGTTTGATTTTGAGAGAGATTCCAGTAATGAACGTTGCCTTGACCTTCAACTATCACTACAGGTGCGACAGCATCAGCCACAGGTTGTGCCGTGCCACCGATAACTAGGGGAGTTACAACTGCCGTAGCCGCACCAGTTTTAACAATCGTGTCTTTGATTTTGGCTCCCAGAATTTCTTTGGCGCAGGGAGGACTTTTAGCACACTCCAAAACGGATATTGCATGGCCAGAATCAGTAGAGAAAGCCAATTGCGAACCTAAAAGCAATACAGAAGCTCCGAGAAATTTAGCTATAGTTTTCTGGGTCACTTGAGGCACTGATATATCTCCTAAAAATTGATGGGTAGCTATAGGAAAATTCAAGTCGATCGCCCTTTCTTCTAATCTCGATATTTGATATCAGAGCTAAAAAACCGATCTAATTTGTAATCGCAAAAATAAAAAAACCGCAGGGAGTTTAACCTACGGTTAAACTCCCTGCGGTGAATCAAGAAATTACACGCCCGTTGGCGTAGTGACGGACGCTGGAGTTCCGCCGTGCGACGACGGAACCGCGTCCTCCTGTGCGTAGCACGTATCGCCAATAGTAAAAACTTGAAATAGCAGCTTCTCACCCCATTGATGGTGATGAATTATTGCCTGCTATTGCCTAACAAAACTACAAATCTCTAAATTTAGATTGCCCAAAAAAACTGGTAAAAATAACATGGTCAAACAGAAAATTCTGAGTTATAGTTCTATCCCCTAACAGCCATGGCTTCTAGCAACATTATCCGTAGCTGGCTTCGCCTTAAAAACCCCAGCAAAAATGGGCACGCCGAAACTCGCAGAAGGGAATCAGCAAGCGATCGATCTCTGGATCGCTTCGTCTGTCTAAGCTCTTGATAATTCTGATTTGCAAAGAACGATCGCAGACGAAAATATGGTTTTCCCAAATCGATCGCCAATAATCTCGCTCGTCAAGCTAGGCTAAAAGAAATTGCGAATTGCGAATTGTTAATTGGAAATTGGGATCGTGCCTACTTGTCCTAAATGCCATCAAAAAGTTAGCGACCAAGCCACAGCCTGCCCTTACTGTCGCGTGGAATTGAAAGCTTTCGGGCATCCCGGTATGCCTTTGCATCGCGCTAATAAAGACGAATATCTTTGCGATACCTGTCTCTACCACGCCGACGATACGTGTAACTTTCCCCAGCGTCCGTATGCGATCGAGTGTACGCTGTATCGCGATCGCACTCCCCCACCAGAACCACCCAAGCAGCCCTCCGATTGGGGGCGATCTCTGCGGATTTGGTGTCAGCGCCATCAAAGACTGCTAACCCTAGCCGTGCTGATTGCTATTAGCATCATCGCTGCGATCGCTGCCCAGAAGTAAATACTTGGGAGGGGGAGATGGGGAGATGGGGAGATGGGGAGCGAGGGAGCAGAGGAGCAGAGAGAAAAATTAACTACTGACAACTGACAACTCAACACTCAACACTTCACACTTCCTGAACTCCTGAACTTCTTCCCCAAAGTATCGATCGAAGGCAATTGCAACAATAAGATATTCCAAGGAAAAGCAATAGCGAGGCGGAGAAATTTAGCCGTCGATCGCACGGCCGTAATTGTAGGATCGAGATTGTCGCCCTCAAAGCCTAGCTAGGGTGCAGTTTGTTAACGAGGTATTCTGAGATTATGACCGCCATCGCTCAGGCTCCGGCTTTTTGTGAAGGAATTCAATATTTTGGCGAACCGCTGCCGAATTTTGAGACGTATGGAAACGCGCCCGCGATCGCTGAAGGAAGTATCGCGATAAATTCTCCTGAAGATCCGCAAGCAGTTTTTCAAACCTTACTTTTGGCAGACGCTTTGCGCTACCTGACGCTGCAAGTTACTGGCTCTAAAGCTTCAGGGCACCCAGGCGGGTTTGCCAGTCAAGCCGAAGCTTATGCCTCTTTGGTGATGCTGGGCTACAAAAATATCATTACCGAAGTGGGACATCACGCTCCCGGATTTTACAGCGCCATGTTCTTAGATCGATCGCTCGAAGACATGGGCATACACACGGTACAGCAATTGCGCGATCGCTTCCGGGAAAAACACGGGCTGTTAGGACACCTTTCTGGCTACATTCCCGGCATTCTCGCCCCCGCTGGTCCCCTCGGACAAGGGCAACATTTCGCCATGGCAGCGGCTTTGCTCAACAAAGACAAGCTTTTCCCCTTCACTGTGGGCGATGGCGGTTTCGGCGAACCTTATGTGATGAGCAGCATGGCTCACTTCCACACGGCTTATCCTGGGGTGACTAACTTCTTGCCCGTCTTGGTGTGGAACGGTTACAGCCAGGAACACCACAGCATGGTTTCTACCAAGACTAACGAGCAAATGATGGCCTACTGGCACGGTAATGGCTTTCAAGAGGTGGTGCTAGTCGATGCCAAAGACTTTGACGACAAAAACCAACCTGGCGATTACGTCGATAGTACGGCTTTCTCGTGGGAACAGCGGCTCGCTTTTACTAAAGGGGTGTTAGCAGGAATTGACGAGGCGGCCCGTTCTGCTCTCAGCGGCAAGCTAACAGTATTCATCATCAAGCAGCTTAAAGGGGCTGGAGTTCACGCTAGAGGGGCGAAATCTCACAATCTTTACGCCCAGCATACCCTCTCGAATCCCGAAATCGTCAGCGCCCTGCAAACTCGCGCCCTCAACCCAGAAGCTTGGCAACTGATCCGTCACAACTGCGAACGGTCCGGCGGCGGTCCGGCGGCGAAGATGGTGGTGACGGAATTTCAATTAGAGCTATCAGATTTAGGACAATTGCCTTTAGAAGAGTTTGCTATAGGCGAAGAACATCCCAAAGTCTCGACTACTGCTATGGGGCGATTGGTAGGTAAAGTGGGAAATATCGATCGCAACTTCCTCGTTTCCAATGCCGATGGCAACGAAGCCTCTGGGATTGCTAATATCAACCAGGCACTCAAAATTATTCATCCTACTACCGATCCGCTATACAACCAACAGCCAGAGGGACAAGTTTACGAACCTTTGAGCGAAGATGCCTGTGCGGGGCTAGCTGTGGGCTTGTCTTTGATGGGGGCGCGAACTCTTTGGTGTTCTTATGAATCCTTCGCCATCAACGGTTTACCGATTTGGCAGACGGTAACGCAAGCAATGGCAGAATTGCGCCGTCCCACTCCTTCGACTATTACTTTATTCACTGCTGGCGCGTTGGAACAAGGGCGCAACGGTTGGACTCACCAACGCCCAGAAATCGAAGCTTACTTCGCCGCCATGATGCGCAATGGCAATGTGTTCCCTCTATTTCCGCCGGATGCCAATAGCATCCAAGTTTGCTACGAGTGGGCGCTGACGACTAAAAATAAAGGGGTCGTGATTACTGCGAGTAAATCGCCCTTGCCAATTCACACTACCTTCGACCAAACTCGCCTAGCTTTGCAAGAAGGGGCTACCGTGCTGCACGAAGTCGAAGGCGAGAAAAAGGTGGTGTTTGCCGTCATCGGCGACATGATGCTGATGCCCGTATTTGAGGCTGCTGCCTACTTAGAAACCGAAGAGATTGGGGTGCGGATCGTTTCTATTGTCAGTCCTCGGCGATTGTACCGTCCCCACGACACTGCATGGAATACTTGTTCGGAACCCGACGGCGGTTTTTTAGACGATGCCGGATTTGCGCGGTTGTTTGGCGGCGATGCCTTAATTGGCGTAACTGGTGGTGCTTCCGGGATGCTCGAACCCGTGATGCTGCGAAGCACTTGCCCCCGCGATACCTTTGCCTGGAAACGGGGAGAAACTACCGCCAGCGCCGGAGAATTGATGGCATTCAACGGCTTGACGGCTGACTTATTGACCAAAAGAGCGATCGAATTGGTGCATTAAACTCGATATCCCTGCCTGGGTCTTGCCTGGGTGGGGACGAATTTTATTTGCTAGGGCTTATCAAGGAGAAAGAATTTCAGAGCGATCGCCTGGAGAATCTTCAAAGATTGCTCCTCATCTAATTAGGTCGATCTTCATTGATTTAGAAATTCCTCTGCTATAGCTGAAATCAGCCTTATCTACCCTGGCATCACTGCCTTATCTGTCCTGGCATCACTTAAGTTAGCACCACTCAGGTTGGCACCACTCAGGTTGGCACCACTCAGGTTGGCACCACTCAGGTCGGACCCCCATAGGTTGACACCACTCAGGTTGGCATGACTCAAGTTAGCACCACTCAAGTTATCCTGACTTAAATCTTCGCCACTGAGATCGACACCCACAAAATCTTCAGCCAGATTCAGACCAGCTATTTTTGCTAGTTCAGATAGTTTTTCGGTGTTTGCATTCTCGACCCGTGCAATCAGGTCTTGAACTTCCAAGGCAAATTTTTTACTATCCATATGTCAATTCTACCCGACTGAGATAGGGTTTCTCCTTTAATCTTCCCTCTAGCAAACGACGAATAATACCTCTTTCGATTACGGCTGTCTTTTTTTTACTAATGTTGCTCGTCCCAAGATAAGCACCATCAGTTATACAGATATGTTCGGGACGAGTGACATTAAAAATTGGTACCAACTTACAAGGTTTTGCTGTGACATCGATTGTAGCTAGTGGCGTATTCTGGAGTAAGCCTTGCAAAATTTCCTTGCCTGTTTTGACCTCAAAAATCCAAATTGGTTCGGTTAGCGTTCCTGTTGCTTTTACTTGAAAATCCTTATATTTAACTTTTTGTAGGAGTCGAACTATAAGTCCTGATGGAGAAACTGGAACTAATTCCAATTCCATTCGCACGCACTTGGGAAACCTATTCTCAGGGTTGGGTAAATACTCGGTCATTGGTTACTGGCGGCTGGCTATTTTCATTAATTTATCACTTACCAGTAAGAGCGATCGCCTCGATCCATCAATGAACCTGCTCCTGGCAACGCTCGATCGCAGTTTTGCAGTTTAACATATAAGTAAGAAGCGCGAGGAGGTAAAATAATGACCATACAAACACAAGAACAGCGAGTTCAGCTTAGTTTAGATGTGTCAGCCGAACTCTATCAGACTTTAAATAACTTGTCTCAACAACTACATGGAGACACAGCAGACGTACTTATTAAAGCGATATCTCTGTTGAAAGTTGCTGTAGAAGCTGAGAAGGAGGGTAAGACAATTTGGATTGCCAATCGAAATCAAGAGCTTGATACTGAAATCGTGGGAATCTCTCACGACTAACCAACATGGCCAAAGGTAAAGTTAATGTCTCCTTAGATGTTGGAAACCAGCTAGGAAGCAATCCTATGGTTGTTTCCTCAGCTAACTTACAATCTGTAGAAGATGCAGAACTCGATCGCATCTGAGAGAGATGCAGGCAAGACAGGAACTCAAACAAGAGTGGTTACTCTTTATTTTGAGAGACGTAGTAATCTTTTCCTGCGCCATAATTTTTATCCTAGCTGTAGGTGGTTACTCTTTATTAACCTTTGTATCGTTCTCTATTTATGTTGTAATCGATAACTCCAAGAATACGTACTACCCTTTCAGGTAGTTTTTTACTTGACGATCGCTCTGAAAATAGATCTAAAAAACAAAGCGATCGATTAAAAAGAAACGCAAGATATCTCGTCGGTGCGGAGGACAGATTCTTGTTGAAAAGCACTATTGTAAGCTTTGCGGATCTGCTCGATTTTACCGTTGCTATCTCTAGCTCGATCGATCGGGTAGAGCAAAATCAACTGCCGCGATCGCTCTCTAATAATAAATCCCTGCGAGTTTTTAAATTGCCCCAAACCAGTTAGCAAAGTCAACCCATCTGGAAACCGAGGCGTAATTTCCCGATTGAGAAATGCTTGAAATTCAGCCTCAGAAACTTGAGAACCATTGGGTTTTAAAGAACCAAAAAATAGCTCTGTTCTACCAAAAACACTCGCAGAGGGCAAATATCGGCACGTTAGCCTTTTAAGTTCGATCGATCGCTCTGTTTCTAAAGAAGTTTGAGCAAGAATCGTTCCGCTTTGCTTAGCGTCAGCATTAGGAATAGAACTACAAATCAAAGTTAATCCCGAAAGAACTAAAGCTTGAGTAAAATTATTCCTTAATTTAATTTTCATTGTATTTCTCCAAACAACTAATTGATGCGTGCGATCGTTTTACACTTCATCTCAAATCTGGTTTTAAAATCCCGTTAATTTTTGAGTCCGTGCAAGCGGACGAAAGACTGCCAAGCTGAGGTTTTAACCGCCAGCGTAAATAGATCTCTCAAATAATCCTGACGTTCCCTACCTCTGACTGCTCTGATGAAGGGTTTAGCCTTCCATCGGTAGCGACGAAGTGGAGGAAGCGACAGAAACTCCACAACCGTCTGATTATTTTGAGATTGGCACTGTCTAGATCTATGTCGTCGCTCTCCTTCTAGATCCAGCAATGGAACACAGCAATACAACTCCCATCCAGTGCATAATTCTGTTGTAAGCGAGATCTTAGAGGAAGTGTCCTACCCTTTTGTGTAGTTTTCGATCGCCGATCGATTGCCAGTCAGATCCTTAAGGTTAACTATTGACGGGTTCGGGGAGCTATAAGTCCCTCGCTGTAACTATACTACGTGTGGTTCTAACAAAAAATACAAATCTGTTAGAATATGAATATGTTGAATTTGACCTACAGTTATCGAATCTACCCAGGACTCGACCAAGAAGCACAAATGCTTGACTGGTTGGAGCGATGCCGCCGCGTGTATAACTACGCCTTGGCAGAGCGCAAGGACTGGATAAATTCGCGTAAATCTCCGGTCAATGCTTGCAGCATCAGGAACGAATACATCATTCCTGGTGACGCACCATATCCCGATTACTACCAACAGCAAAACGCGCTGACCAAGGCGAAAGAGGAGATTCCAGAACTCAAAGCAGTTCATTCTCAGGTCTTGCAAGATGCCTTGAAGCGACTGGATAAGTCGTTCAAGTTCAGGCAAGAAAGAGGATTTGGATTCCCTCGATTTAAGAAGTTCGGTCAGTATCGCTCGCTTGTGTTTCCCCAGTTCAAATCGCATCCCGTCAATGGATTGGAAATCAAACTGCCCAAGGTGGGAGCCATGCCCATCAACTTGCACAGACCTATCCCAGACGGGTTTAAAGTAAAACAAGTGCGAGTGGTATTCAAGTCGTCGGGCTGGTATGCCCAACTGATTATAGCAGCGGATGTCAACGTTCCCGAACCGATACCTCATGGCGAACCCATTGGCATCGATCTGGGATTGGAAAAATTCTTGGCTGTATCGACGGGAGAGATGGTAGAACGCCCTCGCTTTTTCGCGGATTTACAAAGCCAGCTTCGATGGCTGCAACGTAAATTGAGAAAGAAGAAAAAGGGTTCTGCCAACTATCGGAAAGCGCAAGCTAAGATTCGCCAACTGCACGAACATATCTACAACGTTCGTCGGGAGTTCCACTTCCTGACCGCTCACAAGCTTTGCGACATCGCTGGCATCATCTTCGCTGAGGATCTGAACCTCAAGATGATGAGTCGCGGGATGCTGGCAAAACATTGTCTGGATGCCGCTTGGGGTAGTTTCTTAGAAATCCTCAAATGGGTGTGCTGGAAGCGTGGGGTCTACTTTGCCAAGGTCGATCCTCATGGGACAAGTCAGACTTGTCCGCAGTGTGCGACACATACTGGAAACAAGGAACTGAGCCAACGGGTGCATCATTGCGGTGAATGTGGATATACGACTGACCGAGATGTTGCTGCTGCTCAAGTGGTCGTGCAGCGAGGTCTTGTACTTGTAGCCGATGGACAGTCGGCGATACTGCCTGTGGAGGAAAACTGCCTGGGAGTCCCGATGAAGCAGGAAAGCTCAAGAGCGATCTTGGGAAGCCCGCACCGTAACCGTTAGGGTCGTTGTCGGGAAGATGTCACGATCGAAGTACAATAGCTTCACTAGGAAAAGAAGCCATGAACCAAATATCCCCAACCGAGCTTCGCCTGTACGAAACTGACTTTGCCTCCTGGATCGATCGAACCGCGCAACTGATTCGGGCTAGAAAGTTCGATCGCGTCGATTGGGAGGCTGTAGTTGATGAGCTTGAAAGCTTGGGACGATCGGATCGCAGGGAGTTAAAAAGCCGATTGGAAGTATTATTGCAGCATTTGCTTAAATGGCAATATCAGTCTAATTTACGCAGTAACTCTTGGCTGAATACCATTGACGAACAGCGAAACAGGATTGCCGATTTGCTGTTAGATAGTCCCAGCCTCAAGCCCGATCTAGAAGCAGTTTTAGCCGAGTCCTATCTGCGAGGACGGAAAGCTGCTAGCAATGAAACTCAATTGCCGATCGAGGTTTTTTCAGAAGAGTGTGTTTATGACCTCGATCGAATTCTCAATTCTGACTTTTTACCATAAAAATTATTTAGCTTCAAGCCTATAGAGTGATATACATTTTTTCATCATTCACCATTCATAATTCCACCATGGCACGACTCAAAATAGTTAATAACTTTGATGGCAGTTTTACTCTCGATCCAGATGCCAGACAAACTCTGGTCGATCTATTGCAAGGTCAGAAGTTTGTAGAGCAAATTGTCGAACAAGCTAACTGCAAAACAGTCGAATTTACTCACTTACTTTTTCAGCCTGTTCCCTACAGCTTAGCAACTCCCAAAGGGATGCCTGCTGAATTTGAAAAATATCACAATTCTGACGATTACATCATTATTAACGTTCCGCCTAACTTCATGTTTGTAGCTAAAATTTTTAATCCTAGTCGTCTGTGCGCAATTTACCGTAAAATCCGATCGCAAGATCGCTAAAAACTTTAGAACTCCAACGATCGATGATTCCTGAAACCGATATTCCATCCTTTTCTAGTTTGCCATACATTCCTTACATCGATAACAGCGGCCAACTTCCCGAAGAGTTGCAGGGTAAAATTGGCGTATATGCCATTTTTAATAACGATCGAATCCTGCAATTAGTTGGTTACTCCCGCGATATTTATCTCAGCCTCAAACAGCACCTAGTTCGCCAACCGCAAAACTGTTATTGGTTGAAATTTCAAAGCATCGAACGGCCAAATCGAACTTTATTAGACAATATTAAAAATGCTTGGATCGCAGAAAATCAGACTATGCCCAGCGGTAACGATGTCGATGAAGCTAAATGGAATCAACCGATCGATGCTAGAGTTGATATGACAGATGAAGAGCGCGATCGCTATTCATCTTTAGACGAATTAGGACAATCTAAACTTTTAAAAAACATTGCTCGTCGAGTTGAAGAAAAAATTTTAATAGAACTAAAATCTCGTGGAGTTTTAGTAGAAATCCGCTTCAATCCTAAACTGAAAGAGAGTGGTTTGCTTGACTTAAAATAGAATAAATGTTCGAGCCTATTTTGCTATTGGCTCGAACTAGCTGTGCGGTACAGGCTGGAAGCCAGACTTAGCGTACATTTTATAAAAAGCGGGCAGGCGGAATCGAACCCCCATCTTTAGCTTGGAAGGCTAAGGTTTTACCACTAAACTATGCCCGCAATCGCATTAGGCTTGATTAGCACTTTAGCTAGGTTAGCATAATTTTAGCATTATCTTTCCAGCCGATCGCTCGCTCGATGGCCTCAAACCATAGTTTAAACTAGATAGTTAAGAGCAGATTCACCTCACGCGCTTTGCGACGCATCTAGCCAGGATGAAAATCGACCTTTACAACCACCAGCTACCGACCGCTAGCCCCGATTTTTCAGATAGATGCGCGATCGCCAACGATTCCTTAATGCCCTCCGAACCATCATCGCTCGATCGATCTAAGACTAAAACCTCAAACTTGGTGGTGCGGTTGCTTTGTGGTAGGGATCTGACAGATTTAGCCGAGATTCTCGCCGATAGCTTTCACTGTAGAACTGGAATTCAAGGCTGGTTTTACCCTTTGTTGCGACTGGCGATTTATGAAGATTTGCGAAATCGGCTGCGATCGGCAGATGGCGATCGTTGCTGTTTGGTAGCTATTGCCAACTCTGGCGATCGAGTGGGAGAGCGAGAGTATTTAGCAGGTACGGTAGAAATAGCCTTACGTCGGTCTATTTCTTGGGGAAATAGCGATCGCCAGTATGCTTATATTTCTAATCTAGCCGTCCATAGAGCTTGTCGGCGGCAGGGAGTCGCCCAACAATTACTCCTCTCTTGCGAGCGTACGGCCTTGCAGTGGGGGTTTAAAGATCTCTATCTTCACGTCTTAGAAACCAACCAGCAAGCACGGCAATTGTATCTGAAGGCCGGATATCAAGTACAACAGGTCGATTCTGCTTGGAATGCCTGGTTGCTGCAACAACCCGCACGACTGCTGTTGAGCAAACACCTCTAAGAAAGTCAAGCTTCGGCAAGCTCAGCTACCAAGTCAAAAGTCAAAAGTTAGAAAGTATGGCTACTTACCTACTAGGGTGATGACAGTAACTTCTGGAGGACAAAACAAGCGTCCTGGTCGATAAGTTCCCAATCCGCGATTGACGTAAAGTTGGTTAGTGCCGATCTGATGGTATCCCTGCGATCGCTCCCAATGTCGAACGACTTCCAAGCAACCTGTTTTGACCCATGGTATCCGATTCCAGAGGCATTGAGGCGTTAATTTTCGGAGTATCGATGAGGGTTGAGTTAACTGCGCCAGAGGCCCAATTCCTGGTAAGACAATTTGGCCGCCGTGGGTATGACCGGAAAGCTGTAAATCGACTCGCCACGGCTGCAAGATTTCAGCCGTATCTGGGTTGTGAGACAACACGATGCAGGGGATAGCAGCATTCAACTGACTCATCACTGGTGCGGGGTCAAATTCTCTCGACCAATAATCGGCCAGTCCTACGAGCGGTAATCCCGATCCGAAAGGATAGGCAATTTGATTCCACAAGACCTCAATCCCGACACTAGCTAAGGCTGAGGTCACTGTAGGGCGAGATTGGCGGTAACAATTGTCGTGATTGCCTAGTACGGCAAAGATGCCGAATCGACTTTGCAATTGTTTCAGCCGCATAGCTAAGGGATAAATTGGTTTGGGGTCGCTGGTTACATAGTCTCCGGTTAACAGCACTAGATCTGGTTGCTCTCGATTGCTAGCTGCGATCGCCTCTAACAATAAATCTTCTGATAGTCGCAACCCGTCGTAGTGGAAATCTGACATTTGCACTAGCTTCGTGCCGTGCAGCGATTTTGGCAGATCGGCGATCGCGATCGCGATTTTTTCGACACTCAACCGTCCTGACAGTAGCCAGTGCATGAAACTCAATCTTGGACTGCGATTTCAGCATAGCGCAGTTGTCTGGTTAGAGTAGGCGATCGACAACACTCTCATGTAATTAATAAAAGTAATTGTCAATTATTCTTAGCTAGTGTAAGCTGAGTCTGTTGAAGATTTTCTCAATAAGTACCCAGCCACCAGGTGTAGAGATCTCGGTCTAGCCTGGCGGCCAGGTTTGGTTTTTTTATTTGCAGATTTTGGTAAAGAAAGCTTAGAACTGCCATCCGTCAGCTAAAACTCGATCGATCCAGTTTGATGCCAAATATATTTATCAGCTTGTGTCTGCAAATAAAGTTGAAAATAAATTGCAATAAGGAGAGAACTGCCATGCAAACTTATGGCAATGCCAGCGTCAAATATGACTGGTGGGCTGGAAACGCCCGCTTCACCGATCGATCTGGCTTATTTATTGCCGCCCACGTAGCTCAAGCAGCTTTAACTACTTTTTGGGTAGGTGCGTTTACTTTGTTTGAAATTTCCCGCTACTTGCCGGAAGTTCCAATGGGAGAACAAGGATTAATCTTGCTGCCTCACCTAGCAACACTGGGTTTTGGTGTTGGGGCGGGGGGTAAAGTCGTAGATACTTATCCGTACTTCATTGTGGGAGTGTTGCATCTAATTTCATCTGCTGTTTTAGGTGCAGGCGCTCTGTTTCACACTTTAAAAGTGCCTGAAAACTTGAAAGAAGCTAAAGGCAATGCTAACAATTTCCACTTTGAATGGAACGACCCCAAAAAACTCGGCTTAATCTTAGGACATCATTTAGTCGTCTTAGGCATAGGGGCTTTTCTGTTAGTGGCAAAAGCGATGTTCTGGGGAGGATTGTACGACTCAACAATTCAAGACGTGCGAGTTGTTACCAGTCCTACTCTAGATCCGTTAACCATTTACGGCTATCAAACGCATTTTGCCACTGTTAATAGTTTAGAAGATTTAGTTGGCGGTCACATCTATGTCGGCTTGCTCCTAGTTTTAGGAGGTCTGTGGCACATCGTCAAAGAACCCTTACCTTGGGCGAAGAAAGTTTTGAGTTTTTCCGGCGAGGCGATCCTGTCTTACTCTCTTGGGGGTATTGCTTTAGCTGGGTTCGTCGCTGCCTATTTTTGCGCCGTCAATACCTTAGCCTATCCGGTGGAATTTTACGGTCCGGCCCTAGAGACAAAATTGGGCGTAACTCCCTATTTTACCGACACCGTACAATTACCAAACGGCGCTCACACGGCTCGCGCTTGGCTGGCAAATACTCATTTTTTCCTAGCTTTCTTCTTCCTCCAAGGGCATCTCTGGCACGCTTTGCGATCTATGGGTTTCGACTTTAAGCGCGTCGAAAGAGCGTTGAATGAAGCTGGATAGGTAGTTCTAGATTAGCTAGCACTATCTATAGAACTTACCCAAGAACAGGCTTACACTAGGGGCGCAAAGCTTTGCGCCCCTACCAACGATCTAATTTAATCGATCGCATTTGAGTCTTTGAGTTTCCTTCCCGCTTCAGATTTACGGCGTTGTTCTTCCTTGGCTGCTCGACGCTGCTGGCGACAAGCCCGACACCTGACAGCACTCGAATAAATCGTTCCTTTGGCGACTTCGTACCACCACTTTTGCTGTTCCGCAGTCCATACCTCGTATTCTGCCTCTTGCGTTCTGCTTTCAGCCTTCTGAACTTCTGAACTCTTGAACTCCTGAATTCTTTGTTCTTAGTTGTCCGCAGGCAGCATCGGCAGATAAGCCGCGAGAATAGCGAACGCTGACGGCAATGTGCCGTTGTTTTAAAGCATCGGCAAAGGCTTGAACTCGATCGCGACTGGGACGCTGGTAATCGGCTTCTGCGATCGGATTGTAAGGGATCAGGTTGACATGACTTTGAAATCCGCGCAAATGTTTGGCTAATTGCTCGGCGTGTTCTGGTAAGTCGTTTACTCCTGCTAAGAGGATATATTCAAAGCTCAAACGACGGCCTGTAATCTCTACGTATTGCCGACAATCTGCGAGCAATTTCTCCAAGGGATAGCGATGAGCGGTGGGGATGAGTTTTTCCCTCAAGGCTTGATTCGGAGCATGAAGGCTCACGGCTAGGGTAATTTGCCATTGATGTTCGGCTAATTTGAGAATTTGTCTGGGAATACCAACAGTGGAAAGAGTAATCGATCGCTGGCCGATCCCGATATCCTGATTGATACAAGCGATCGCTTGCACGACGTTTTCAGTATTGAGCAACGGCTCGCCCATGCCCATAAACACGATATGACTGACTCGGCGCTGAAAGTCGGCTTGCACGGTTAAAACTTGATCGATAATTTCGTGCGGTGCCAAGTTGCGGATGAAACCATCCTTACCCGTCGCACAGAAATCGCAAGCCATCGGACAACCCACTTGCGACGACACGCAAACCGTCAACCGCTCTTTGGGAGAGTGTTGAGTGTTGAGTGTTGAGTGTTGAGTTAAGGAGTTTTTCCCTTCTCTTCCTCTCTTAAAGCTAGGAATGCCTACCGTTTCTATTGTCTGTCCGTCTGCTAAGCGTAAGAGATATTTGACGGTGCCGTCGGGAGCGACCGAGCGATGGTGGATGGTGGAGCGACCGATCGGGATATCTTGGATGTTTTCGCGCCATTTTTTCGGGAAAACGGTGATTTCATCGAGCGATCGCGCCCCTTTTTCGTAAATCCATTCATATAGTTGCTTTCCTCGGTAACTGGCTTGCCCTTGTTGCTGCACCCAAGCGGTTAACTGAGCTAAATTAGACCCCAGCAAGGGCGGTGTGGAGTCAACTTCAGGCAGGGTGGTGGTAGAAATAACTGACATAGGCGATCGCTGGCTCAAACTGGTATCCTCTATCCTATTACTGTGACAAATCTTTCGTCTGCCGACGCAGATTGGCGAACATTATGGGTATTCCCACTTGGCTTTTAGCCTTTCAATTTACTTCTCCAGGTCCAAATGTCGGGCCGCTGCCGATTCGTTGGTATGGGTTGCTAATTGCCTCGGCAGTTTTAATCGGAATCGGACTGGCGAGAAATTTGGCTAAACGCCGCCAACTCAATCCAGACTTACTTAGCGACTTAGCTATCTGGTTGGTGATTGCTGCCATTCCTGGCGCTAGACTCTACTACGTTTTATTTCAGTGGCAGGAGTACGCCCAAAATCCAGCCGATATTATTGCCATTTGGAAAGGCGGTATTGCCATTCATGGCGCGATTTTAGGTGGCATTTTAGCAGCTTTAATTTTTGCCAAGATTAATAAAATATCTTTCTGGCAATTAGTAGATTTGGTAGTTCCTTCTTTGATTTTAGGGCAGGCGATCGGCCGTTGGGGTAATTTCTTCAACTCAGAAGCTTACGGCAGCCCTACAGATTTACCCTGGAAACTCTACATTCCCAGGTATGTCAGAGTAGGCGAGGAAGTGATTCTTCAGCAGCCAATACCCGAAGATTTCGTTCACCCCACCTTTTTGTACGAATCTTTATGGAATTTGCTGATATTTGGACTTTTATTGGCGTTGTTCTTTCGAGATCTAAAAGGCAAACCCAGGCTCAAGTTGGGAACTTTATTTTTGGTTTACATGGTAACTTACAGCGCTGGTCGCTTTTGGATTGAGGGATTGCGTACCGATAGCCTGATGATAGGTCCGTTGCGGATGGCTCAAGTAGTCAGCTTGGCGGGCATTATTTTAGGTTGTGCGGGCTTAGCATGGCTTTACTTGTTCAAACGCTCTTTGCCCGACGTTGCACCTCCGCAGTTACCCCCTGCGGCTGCACCTACTAGTGAGGCTGCGCAGGAAATGGTTGTTCCAGGGGCAGAAGGAGAAGAAGGAGATAGAGAAAGCAGTTGAGACTTACAACGATCTCGACGGAGAGGTAGTGAATTTTTTTCGAGTTCTTCGCGATCGACAAGAAGCATTAATTCGCACGATCGGACTGACTCGATTTTCTAGAGAAGAACTCCACGTCGCTGCTGAAGAACCCATTGAAGAAGATCGCGATTTAAATGCTTAACAGCTTAAGAGCCTAGCACTGAGTTGGAGATTATTAGCCCCTGGCGATTTGAACTATTCACCTTTCGCTTTTAACAAGCAATCTTTCAAGGCATACATTACCTGTTGTTGTTCGATCGCAGTTAGTTCGGGAAACATCGGTAAAGACAGCACCTCTCGACAGGCTTGTTCGGCAACGGGAAATTGTCCGGCTCGATAGCCCAAATTTTGGTAAACGGGTTGGAGGTGCAAAGGCAGCGGGTAGTAAATCATCGAAGTGACTCCCATTTGCTGCAACTGGTTGCGAACCTCATCTCGATAATTTATCTTCTCTTGTAGCTCTTTTACCCTAATGGTGTAATAATTCCAGACCCTACCTGGGGCTTCTTGGGGAATAACTATGCCTGAGAGCGAGCCAAGCAACTGACGATAATTTTCTGCCGCAACTTGGCGCTGAGCGTTCCACTCGTCTAAATGGGCGAGCTTGACTTGCAGAATTGCCGCTTGCAGGGCATCCAGGCGGCTGTTGATCCCAGTTTCTTGATGGTAGTAACGAACGGCACTGCCATGCTCTTTAATGACTCGGATTTTGCCAGCTATAGCTGGATCGTTAGTCGTTACCGCCCCCCCGTCGCCAACTGCTCCTAAATTTTTGGTCGGGAAGAAACTAAAACAACCAATATCGCCGATGCTGCCTACCTTTTTTCCATCCCATGCAGCGCCAGTAGCTTGAGCGCAATCTTCAATTACTGCTAGCTGATGAGAGCGAGCGATCCTCATTAAAGCTGTCATATCCACTGGTTGCCCGAACAGGTGAACTGGGATAATGGCTTTTGTCCCTGCGGCGTTCGCGCTAGCGTTTGCGTTAGCAAGTATCGCCGCCTCTACTTGTCTGACATCAAGGTTAAAGGTTTGGGGATCGATATCGACAAACACTGGGGTAGCACCAACCAAAGCGATCGCTTCTGCTGTGGCGATAAAAGTAAAAGGGCTGGTAATTACTCGATCGCCAGCACCGATATCTAGGGCGCGCAGCGCCAAATACAGCGCGTCGGTTCCCGAATTACAACTGACGCATTCCGATACCCCCACGTAGTCCGCAAACTGTCGTTCAAAGTCCTGTACTGCCGAACCACCAATATAATTACCAGAGGCTAAAACTCTCAGCACGGCGGCATTGAGTTCTTCGGAAATTAGCTGGTACTGCCGCGCCAGATCTATAGGGGGTATATTATTCACTCGTCGATCTCGATCGTATTCCCTAACATCAAACCAAATTGTACTTAATAATGGAATCTCTCGGAGAGCTTGGGCGAAAAATTTAGGCACGGCCTCCTTCATCCTCTAGATAGCTCATGCTTTTGCGAACCAAGATAGCCTTTTACTTAGAAGACATCGAAACCCCTATCGGTAAGGCGATCGCGTCGATCGTCACCATCCTCATCTTGTTGTCTTCGGCAATTTTTGTCGTCGAAACTTACCCGATACCCGATTACGTTCGGGTGAATTTAGATACGATCGATTTTTGTATATTACTACTATTTGTTTATGAATATTTAGTCCGTCTATGGTGCGCCCCTGACAGAATTAAATATATCTTTAGCCCGTATTCTTTAATCGATTTACTGATAATTGTTCCTTATTTTTTAGGAGTGGCAAATGTCAGCTTTCTGCGGATATTTCGCTGGTTCAGAATTTTAAGACTGATCCGATTTATCAAAGGTAAAACTTTTTTTGGCATCATCAACGATGAAGACAACGCCATTTTTGCCAGAATTTTGTTTACTTTATTTGCAATTATATTTGTTTATTCTGGTTTAATTTATCAAGTAGAACATCCAGATAATTCACAAAACTTCAATACTTTTTTAGATGCCTTCTATTTTTCAGTGGTGACAATGACAACCGTTGGGTTTGGAGATCTTACCCCAATTTCTGAGATCGGTCGTCTGCTCACAGTTTTAATGATTTTAACTGGGATCGCTTTAATTCCTTGGCAGTTAGGCGATCTCATCAGAAGATTGGTTAAAACTAGCGATCGAGTGAAAACAAATTGTCTTGTTTGTGGCTTATCTTCTCACGATGCTGACGCTCAATTTTGCAAAATCTGCGGTTCTAAATTGGAAAAATCTGTTAATATGCCGCTTTCGCCTGGTGATTGAAATTGCGGTTATATGATATTTTAAATGTTGGGTTTCACTACCGCGAACCCCATCTACAACTCTAGCTAATAGGTAGGGCAGGCAGGATGCCTACCCCACAAGAATTTTTGCTAAACTTCTAAACTCCTAAATTCTGCATTCTTATTCAAACTTTTGCTTCCAAAGATTTGAGATACTCTGTATTCACTCCAGATTCTCTAGTCAAGGCAATCTTACCAGTGCGGGCGATTTCTCTAATACCAAATTTGCTCAGAACTTGAACTATTGCTACCATTTTCCCTGGATCTCCGACTACTTCGACGATGAGAGAATCTTCAGCTACGTCTACTACCCGCGCGCGAAAAATTTGAGCTAGTTCGATGACTTCAGAGCGATTGGAACTCGTAGCATTGACCTTTAACAGCATTAACTCTCGCTCTACACAAGGCGTATGGGTAATATCTTGCACCTTGAGGACGTTGATCAGTTTATAGAGTTGCTTGGCCAGTTGCTCGATGATGCGATCGTCTCCATTAACCACCATCGTAATCCGAGAAATGCCGACTTGCTCTGCCGGACCGACAGCTAGGCTTTCAATGTTGTATCCTCGGCGGGCAAACAAACCAGCAATGCGGGTCAGAACCCCTGCTTCATCTTCGACCAAAACTGAAATAGTGTGCTTCATCTAGGGTATCGATACTAACTCGCTAAACGGGCGACCGCAGGCGCGATCGAATCAACATTACATTTTATCTTGGCTGCTCTCGAACAAATCAAAAGTGATGAAATCTTAAATCTTGTTTGAATTAGAGGTTCTCAATTGCCTGCCCTCTTAAAATAATTTCGACCTAGCTTTCGGAGAAAGAATAATTATGGGTTGGTTACAAAGAATGTTTGGCATGGAAAAGCCTGCCAATGCTCAAGTTAACGCCGCAGCTACAGATAATCAAACTCCTCCAGAGAGAGTAGGCTTAAACGGGGAGTATGATGAAAGCGGCCTTGCTAAGCGGGTAGCCTTGGCGTTCGACCAAGATGCCAGCCTTACTGACTACGATCGCCTGTGGGTGGCACAAACAGGCGGCACGGTGGTTTTAAAAGGCGAAGTTCCCAGCCAAGACGTTCTCAATAAAATGGTATCTGTAGCGCGGGGCGTTAGCGGTGCTACTAACGTCAGTACCGATCAAGTGCAGGTTGGTTAGCGCCTCCAGTCCTGCGACAAATTGTGGGTGCAGCAGCAGATTTTAAATTTAGGTAGATTTTTGTGCGGTAGGGGCGCAACGCTTTCATAGGTGTCAAGTTAAGGCTATAACCGTTGCTAAATCATGGGTTTCAGCCATCTCCGCCAGAGGTTGAAAACCTCTGGCTAATAGCACAAGTCCATTGAAATGGACTACCTTGGCTACAGTTAGTCCTCTGAGCGAGGACTTTAGCTTTGAGACAGGGGTTCAAAACCCCTGTCGGATGAAGCTTTTGACCGTTAAGTTGACATCAATGAATGCTTTGCACCCCTACTGTTGTCTCTCACCAATCGCCATTACTGCAATATAAAGCCCAATCCTAAGAGCAATCCACTCCAAAAATGGGTGGTGACAGCAATAAACTTACAATTGCTTACCTTTTCCGGTCGATCGTGGTGCTGCCAAACGTGACGGCATAGCTGAATCGCAAACGGTAAAGAAGCAAAAATTAGTAAAGTCCAAATCGGAAAAATTCCGCAGATTGCTAATAAACCAGCGATCGCATACATACTACCCGTAAACCACGGCAACAGCCGAGCGCCTTTTTTAGTTCCAAGGCGGACGATTGGCGATCGCTTACCTGCTAACAAATCGTCTTCTACTTGGTGAAAGTGAGAGCAAAACAAGATTAAACTAGTTGCAATTCCGACAATTATTGAAGCGGCTAAGCTGACGATCGACCAAGTTTGAGTTTGAGAATAGTAGGCAGCGGCTACAGCCAAAGGCCCGAAGCAAATAAAGCAAATAATTTCTCCCAAACCTCGATATCCCAGGCGAAACGGCGGACCTTGGTAGGTATACCCTAAAGCACAGCACAGCAAGACGATACCGATTACCGTCAAGTCTCTCTGCCACCAAGCGATCGCCACTACTCCTATAATCCCTATAGCTAAAAACAAATTCGCCAGCCAGAATATCAAAGGTTTTTTACCAGTTAAATTGACCAGCGAATGAGCTTTATTTACGTCTATACCCGTTTCAGAATCAAAGACATCGTTGCTGAGATTTAACCAAGCGATTATCAAAATAGCAGAGACTAAAAACGTGGTAAATATTGCTAGATTTATTGTTTGTGTCTCAGCTAAAGCCACAGCAGTCCCCACCCAAATAGGGGTAATAGCCACGCTGTACATCGGCGGTTTAATTGCTGCCAACCACAACTTACTTTTCGGCCGTTCAACTATACTAGTCGTCATCGAAAATTTGGGCTTGAAACCCCGCCCTTTAGCGATAGCGAGAGGGCGGCTTGACGTTTAGCAAGCAACAATTAATCCGGTTGAACGCCGAATCAAACTAACTTTGCTAGCTGCTATCTGCCCCAACCGTTTCCAGTTGCTATCGCTGACAGATATTTGTTTTTCGGTGTCGCCAGAGACGTAACCAATTCCTTTTGGAGAATTGACCAGATCGCCTTTGCGTACACCATGTCGAGTAGTAGAACCGCCATACTTGCGTCTATTTCCACTCAGGGAAGGAACCATTAAATCCAGTTGACGACGAGAATATGGCGGGCGACGAATTACAAAGAATGAAGTAGGTGTAACTGAAACAACGTATTCGTACCGAATTTCGCTGACTGGATATATCTTGCACAATTCGGATACTATTCTCAGTTCGAGTTGGCGATTAGCTCGAATTGATGGTGCTAGCTTCCCTACCCGACGATTGGCAAATCTTTTTTGCCTGTGAGCGCGTTGACTATAGGGGATACTACGATTGATTCGTCTGCCTCTACGTCCGCGCCGCATTAAACGCCGTGCGTCCATCCGTTCTCTAACTGTGGGAAAAGGCAAAATTAAATGAGCCGTGTAGAGCGTGTACTTAGAAGATTGAACGCCAATCCCCGAATACTTTTTCCCAGGATCGATGCCCACCACGATTTCTTGAGTGGCATATCCTGATGGCTCTACTGTCAATTGCACGTAAAATTGACCGCCATCCGACCAGCGACCTTCAGCTTTGCCAGATTCCACCCACTTCCTAGCGCGGGCTGGTGTGGTTGGCATTAATGGTTGGTGGTCTTTGTCTACTACTGGTATTCGCATTGTTTGGTATAACCCAAGTTGTTTTAGTCCCTTCGCCCAACACAACTAGGATGTCTTGGCTTTCCCAGCGCCCGTACCAATCAGGCTGAAAGTGAATCCGAACTAGGGAAGCATTCGGAGGTTTGTACCAAGTTGCGTCTCAATGGGCTATTCACCTCTTACGTCGAACTAATTGGCTAGTTCAATCCTCGCCCCTTTCAGGGCGAGGTTGGTGAACTCAATTGTTTTGTTAAATACTAAGGATAGAGCGATATTAATTGTTCGTCGGCGATCGAATTGAATCACAAAAATATCGAGGTATCGGTCTACCCGATATCCCCAAGCCCTTTATAGAGATTCATACATTGTTCTAGCTATACCACGGTTTACGATTCTTAATCATTAACGAGCAACAAAATTTAACTGCTACAGAGAGCCAGAAGAAGAGTTCGTAATTCGGAATTTAAAAAGTGAGAAGTGTAGAGTGAGAAGTTCAGGAGTTTAGGAGTTTAGGAGTTTAGAAGTTTAGAAAGTGTGGAGTGTGGAGTGTGGAGTTAATAATTCCCTCACTCTTCGCCCTCTTCACCCTCTTCACCCTCTCTCCCTCTCTCCCCTCTCCCCCGTCTCCTCTCACTACAGTAAGAGGATGGGGCGAAACTTTGGTATTCTGCTGTATATGACAGTAACGCCACTACGTCCTCACCTGTTTCAAGACTGTAAGGAGCTATATCAGTTTCTGTCAGCCTTCAAACACACCACGCTCCCGAAAGACCAGACAAAAATCCTGAGTTTTTCTTTAGAGATTCCCCCAGTCGATCCTTTGGCAGTATTGGCAGCGATCGCCAGTCCGGATCGACTACATTTTTATTTTGAAAAACCAGGAGAAGAACGAGCGATCGCCGCCATCGATCGAACGATGTTTTTTCAATGTGAAGGTCGCTCGCGGTTTGTCGAAGCCCAAAAATTTATTCAAGACAGTTTTGCTAGCATCGTTAGAGCAGGCGATCGAAATCTACCTTTTGCCGGTCCTCACTTCTTCTGTAGCTTCACCTTTTTCGATCGCCCAGTCAGCAACAATTCCCCTTTTCCCGCAGCCACAATTTTTTTGCCGCGCTTGCAAGTATTTCGCGAAGGGAATAAGGGATGTTTGGTTTTCAATATTACCATTCACGAGCGCATAGATGTTCGGCTTCTAGCTGAAAATATGTGGCAAGAATTTGAGTGCATTAAGTCTTTAGAAAACTCATTATTAAACATAAGTAACTTTCAAAATAAAGCTTTTACAAAACAAAATATTACTTCTAGCGATCGCTTCAAATCTGCGGTTAATGAATCATTGCGATCGATTCAAATTAACCAATTAAGTAAACTAGTTTTAGCTCATGCGATCGAGACGATTTCACCGCAGCCATTTCATCCGATCGAGTCTCTGAATAATTTACGTAATTGCTATCCCGATTGCTATATTTTTTCCACCAGTAATGGAACTGGGCAAAACTTTATCGGCGCGAGTCCAGAACGCTTAATTAAAATTAAAGATGGAGAGTTATTGACAGATGCCTTAGCCGGATCGGCACCGCGAGGTCAAACCATAGCTGAAGATGCCCAATTTGCTAACTTCTTGCTCGATAGCGAAAAAGAACGACGAGAACATCAGGTGGTACGAGATTTCATCACTAGACACCTCCAAGAGTTGGGTTTGACGGTACAAAGACCGCCATTGCCTCAAATCTTGAAACTATCTAACATCCAGCATATCTGGACTCCGATTCGGGCCAGAGTACCAGCAACGGTGCAGCCGTTAGAAATTTTGGCTCAACTGCATCCTACCCCAGCGGTAGCAGGGGCACCGAGAGAGATTGCCTGCCATGAGATTAGGCGCTACGAATCGTTCGATCGCTCTTTGTATGCTGGGCCATTGGGTTGGGTAAATCCTCAAGGCGACAGCGAATTTGTGGTCGGAATTCGTTCGGCTTTAATCGAGGGCGATCGCGCTAGACTGTATGCTGGGGCTGGAATTGTGGCCGGTTCCGATCCGGATAAAGAACTAGCAGAAATTCAACTCAAACTGCAAGCACTGCTCAAAGCACTAGTTTGAATGCTTCGTTTGATAAATTTAGCAAGCCACTAATTAAAATTAAATTGAAATCGATCGAGCTTTAGAAATAAGGAAGGAAATCGTGGATATGGATCGCACCACGATCGCAGTACAAGAGCAACCACCGCATCCCAGCCAGCTACTTCGGGATCGATCGTGGTTTTTTTGGCCCTTAGTACCGCTCTATCCATACGGCCAGCGGCAAACTCTTCGTCAAGAAGTAGTCAAAGACACGATCTGGACTTTCGACCAATTGCAGGGCATTCTCTACGTGGTCGTACCAATTCGGATGACGGTAGTGAAATTAGAAGCTGGTGGACTCTTGGTTTATGCGCCAGTAGCACCCACAACTGAGTGCATCCGCCTAGTTAACGAGTTGGTAGCCAAGCACGGCCCTGTGAAGTACATCATCCTCCCGACGGCTTCCGGACTCGAACACAAAGTCTTCGTCGGGCCGTTTGCTCGCAGGTTTCCTCAAGCTCGAGTCTTCGTGGTTCCCAAACAATGGAGTTTTCCTCTCAATTTACCTTTGAACTGGTTGGGATTACCTGCCAAACGCACTCAAATCCTCCCAGAAAACAGCGGTCAGTCTCCCTTTGCCAACGATTTTGATTACGCGATCTTGGGGCCGATCGATCTGGGATTGGGATCTTTTACTGAAGCGGCCTTTTTTCACAGGCGATCGCGAACTCTACTGGTAGCTGACTCCCTGATTTCCATTTCCGAAGATCCACCCGCGATCGTCCAACTCGATCCCTATCCTTTACTATTCCATGCCCGCAACACCGCCAGCGATCGCCTGGAAGACACGGAATTTAACCGTCGCCTGGGATGGCAGCGGATCTGCTTGTTTGCCCTTTACTTCCAACCTAGTACCCTAGAACAGAACGGATGGGGAGAGACGTTTCGTAATGCCTTGAAAGCACCCGATCGTTCTAAAAAAGCTTATTTTGGCTTATTTCCGTTCGCGTGGAAAGATAACTGGAAGCAATCATTCGATCTCTTGCGTGGGGATGGGGGTTTGTTAGTGGCCCCAATTCTGCAAAACTTGATCCTCAACCGCGCTCCCCAAGCTACCCTCGATTGGGTCGAACGGGTAACGAGTTGGTATTTTCAACAAATTATTCCCTGTCACTTCGATTCGCCGATTCAGTCCGATCCCGATGGAGTGCGCCAAGCATTTTCCTTTCTCAAAGAGCGATCGCCATCTCCAAGTAATCTGTCCCTCACAGAGGAAGATGTGAAATTTCTCAAAGGTATTGAAGCTAATCTAATTAACAAAGGCATCGTGCCGCCGTCGATCGAGATGTAGAGCGCAAATTTAAAGTGAAGGAATACGCGACTACACTACTGGGGTATCAAGGCTAAAATGAAGCTTAGCAATCATTTTAAACGTAGCTTTTTATTCAAAAAGTAAATTCAATGACTGAGCTAATAGATTTAAATCCTGTATTAGAAAATGATTTAAGTGAAGAAGATAACGATTATGAGCCATACGAGAAAGATCGATTGATATACGATCCAGAAAAAATCAATATTGTTACTAGAGAGCCAACAATCGAACAATTACTTAGACGAATTAATAAAGAAGAACTCGATCTAGCACCTGATTTTCAGCGTCATGCAAACGTATGGAAGGATGATGCCAAAAGTCGTTTGATCGAGTCTATTATTATTCGGATTCCATTACCAGCTTTCTATATAGATGCAACTGATGAAGATAGATGGCTGGTTGTAGATGGAATCCAAAGGTTATTTGCTTTAAAACAGTTTGTTAATGACAAAGAACTTAAGTTGAGCGGACTAGAATATCTTACTCATCTTGAGGGTAAAACATACAACGAGTTGGAGCGTAGATATCAGCGTCGTATAGAAGAGACACAAGTAACAGTTTATCTCATTGAAAAGGGGACACCTCCTGAAGTTAAATACAATATTTTTAAGCGAATTAATACAGGTGGTGAGCCTCTTTCTAATCAAGAATTACGTCATGCTTTAAACCCTGGCAAAGCCACAAAGTTATTAACTAAACTTGCTGTATCTCCAGAATTTAAGCAAGTTGTCAAGCTAGGTCAATCAAGAAAAATGCGTATGGAAGATCAAGAGTTTATTCTTGGTTTTCTAGCTTTCAAATTGACAAATTATAAACATTATAAAGATGGAACCAGGGACTTGTTTTTAACTCAAGCCTTGTCAAAGGCAAATAATTTATCAGAAATAGAATTGAATCAATTTGAAAACGTTTTTAAGAAAATTATGCTAGCAGCTTTCGATCTGTTTGGGGAAAAGGCTTTTCGCAAGATATCCGCAAAGAGTAGAAAACAACAACCAATAAATAAGTCGCTATTTGAAACATGGTCTGTTAGTTTAAGCAATCTAAGCGAACAGGAAATTGATTTATTGAAAGAACGAAAACAGGATCTACTCCACAGATTTATTTGCCATGTAGATAACGATGAATCCTTTTTTAAGTCTATATCTCAAGCCGCAGAAAAGGTTGAGTATAGATTTAGTATTATTGAAAAAATTATTAAAGAAGTACTATTATGATTACTTCGTTACGTTTAATCAACTTCAAGCCTTTTGAAAACCAGTTACTTGAATTTCGTCCTTTAACTTTACTGTCTGGACTTAATAGTAGTGGTAAATCATCTATTTTACAATCTTTATCGCTTCTCCGACAATCTTATCAACAAGATCTATTGTCAAAGACTGGTTTAGCTCTTAATGGCAACTTAGTTAACATTGGTACCGCTCAAGACGCTCTTTTTGAAGATGCAAAAGAAGACTTAATCGGTTTTGATATTGTTTGGGAAAATGGCATAAAGGGAATATGGCGTTTTAAGTATGACCAAGAATTAGACGTATTGAATCTTAATTCTGAACCTGTAGATCCTAAAGTGTATGTATCTAGCCTTTTTAGTAATAAATTTCATTATCTTCAAGCAGAAAGAATTGGTTCGCGCACGTCTTACAATATGTCTGAATTTTCAGTAATACAAATGAAAGAAATTGGAACAAAAGGTGAATATACGGCACACTTTCTTTCATTGAATGAGTATAAAAATATTCCTAATAGTAAACTTAGTCATCCTAATGTGAAGACATCGAAGCAAGCCTTTAGTGACCCAGAAACTAAATCCTATGATTTAATAGACCAAGTAGAAGCATGGATGGGAGAAATTAGCCCAGGTACGCGCTTTAAAGTAGCTCCGAAACCAGAGGTCGATTTAGTAAGTATGCAATATTCATATGGAGATAGTAAACCTTATCGCGCTACCAATGTTGGGTTTGGGATTAGCTACACATTACCAATTATTGTGGCTGTTTTATCATCGGAACCCGACACGTTAATTCTTCTAGAAAATCCAGAAGCTCATCTTCACCCAAAAGGACAGTCTAAGATCGGAGAGTTGTTGGCACTTGCTGCTAGTTGCGGCGTACAAATTGTAGTAGAAACACATAGCGATCATGTTTTAAACGGAATTCGTTTAGCCGTTCATGACGGTAAAATTAAACCTGAAGATGTTGGTTTGTATTACTTCCAGCGCGTGGAAAAAGAAGAACAACTTGTTACTGAAGTAATTTCACCACATATCAATCGTCATGGAAGAATCGATCGATGGCCTGATGGATTTTTTGATGAATGGGATAAAAATTTGGAGGCTTTATTAGAACCAGTAACAGAATAAATATGGATCTGGAAATAGTTTTTAATGAACTCTCTATTGAAATATTTGCTCAAGATATACCTACGGCAAAACAATGGATGTCGGAATTTATCAACACTATATTGGCTATAAAGCTTCCACCGGGTGGAAAAAGAAAACTTCGTACAAAAAACGATTTTAATTACTTATTACTCGCGCCAAGCTATACAGTAGTTCAATGGCGTAACGATCCCAATGTAGATTTAGAAACTAGACGTTTTCTCAGAACTCTTCAAGATAGAAACAATTCTCCAATACCAGATATTATCGATTTAGCTATTGAAGTCAATTATCATGGGAAACAAGCTATTGGTCTGTATTACGCTTCTATCTTAAAGTCTTTGGCAATAAGCTTCAAATCTTCTTCTCAATGGAATTGCAGTTTAATTGAATTGGAAATAACTGAGATCGATGATGACGAACAAATCATAACTAGAACTGAAATTGTCATTCATGCTAGCTGCATTAATCATATAGAAGAACATAAAGAAACGATTCGAGATCGCGTTAAATTTAAAATTGATGATGGCATAGATCTTTGGAAATGCAAGGAAGAATTATTTCCTAGTTTAGAATTTTGTGAAAATGTCTGCAAGCAGTTGCAAAGTATTGGCAGAGGCGAGCTAATACTACAGCAAATAATTAAGAAGTTATCCGAACTGGAAGAGGCTTGTAAAAGTTGGATAGATGGAGCTTTTAACTTAGATAATTTAGCTAGTAAAGCTTCACCGGAGAGCGAGACAAGACTTCAGCAGTTTCGAGAGCAGCTAACTTTTGTTTGTCCAGATGGGGAAAAACGCATATTTACGTTACACGTTCGCATAACTGGTGCAGGAGCTTGGCGGCTGCATTTTTGTACGGAATTAGGGCCGGGAAAGATAATTATCGGGTATGTCGGTCTGAAAATTCAGTAATATTGATGTCTCGCACAAGCTCTCGCTCTGAAAAATCAATCTTGATCGCCAGACAGTTCCAGCGATCGAGTAATACCAATTCTCAAAACTGAGCAGAGAAATCCGATCCCACAGATGCTTGCTACAGCAAGCATCTGTGCCAACTAAATCTCCAGCTACTTTTGCAAACTGGTATAATTCCAAACCTCAAGCCATAGCTGGTACGGGGATTGTCAGGTGAGGGTAGAGAGGGAAGCGATCGTGTAACGAAGTACCCACTGGCGACAATTTTGGGCCGCGGCTTCATCAGTAGGAGAGAGCAACCGATCGGCTATTTTGACTCGCCGATTCAGTCCGATCCCGATCGGGTGCGACAAGCATTCGCCTTCCTGAAGCCTCGATCGCCATCTCTAGGTAATCTGTCCCTCACAGAGGAAGATGTGAAATTCCTCAAAGGAATTGAAGCTAATCTAATTAATAAAGGCATTGTGCCGCCGTCGATCGAGATATAGCGCAGCGTATTCCTGCGCTATTGGCAGTCAATTCAACTTACCTTCTTTTCTCTCATCCTATAGGGTTTAATCTTCGCTCACTCGCCCACTCAATTACTTGTTTTCCCAAACTCTTGCCATCGAGTCTGTCAATTTCCCTCACGCCAGTCGGGCTGGTGACGTTAACTTCCGTCAGATAGCCACCGATGACATCAATGCCGACAAAATATAAGCCATCGGCTAGCAGTTTGGGTGCTAGTTGGTGGCAAATCTCATACTCTCGATCGGTAATTTCAGTCTCTACTACTCTGCCGCCGACTGCCATATTAGCCCGGAATTCATCTCCGGTTGGCAGTCGATTTAATGCCCCAATCGGTTGGCCGTCGAGCAGAATAATTCGCTTATCTCCATCTTTGGCCTCTGGTAAATACGCCTGAACCATAATTGGCATTCGACCCCGTTCGGTGCTGACTTCAATCAGAGAATTGAAATTGCGATCGCCAGCTTCTAGATATAAAATTCCTTCTCCAGCTTTCCCTCCTAATGGTTTGAGAATCGCTGCGCCACGCCGCTCGACAAACTCGCGGATAATGGACTTTTCTTGAGTGACGATAGTTTCGGGAATAGCTTCAGTAAACTGAAGGGCGTAGACTTTTTCGTTAGCCGATCGCAGTCCAGCGGGATGGTTGACTACTAGAGTTTTAGCCGGATCGATATAGTCGAGGATGTAAGTAGTGTAGAGATAGGGAACGTCTACTGGCGGATCGGTGCGCATGAAAACGGCATCCATCGCTTCCAGGGGTTGCAACGCGCGATCGCCTAATGTATACCAGGGTTTTGCCGTCACCCAACGTCCTGCGACTAATTGCACTGGGGTCAGGTGAACCCGTTCTAGAATTGCCCAAGCTCGATCGTTGACAATACTTAATTGATGAGATTGAGTTATCCAAACTTCATGTCCCAGCAGTTGGGCGGCTTCCATTAGAGCTACGCTGGTATCGTGAGTCGGGTCTAGTAGGTGAATGGGGTCGATGATAAAAGCAAATTTCATTTTATGCGTTCAACAGTACGTCCAACTTGCCCATGGCTTCTAATTCATAGAGGTCGTCGCAGCCACCTATATGCTCCTCGTCGATGAAAATTTGCGGCAACGAACGGCGACCGTTGGCTCGTTTGGCCATCTTAGCTCTTGCCTGTTCGTCCCCGTCTATCCCGTATTCAGTAAACTCTACGCCCTTATCTTCGAGCAAATGTTTCGCCCGGATGCAGAAGGGACACCTACTCCAGGTATAAATTTCTACTTTTGCCGCCATCACGCCCTCAAAGTTTTAGTAACATTTCTTAAATTGTGACATCCTCCAGACACCGACCCTATGAGGTACGGCGCTGGCTTCCCTTCCTCACAGAAGGGCTTTCCTGCTTCATCGGGGTCGACACGCAACCTTCCTCCACAGGCAGTATTACCGACTGTCCATCGGCTACAAAGAGAAGACCGCGTTGCATCACCACTTGAGCGGCCGCAACATCTCGGTCAGTTGTATATCCACATTCACTGCAATGATGCACCCGTTCACTGAGTTTCTTCTTCCCAGTATGCACCGCGCATTGGGGGCAAGTTTGGCTTGTCCCGTTGGGGTCAACTTTGGCAAAGTACCCCCCCCGCTTCCAGCAGACCCATTTGAGGATATCCAGGAAGCTACCCCATGCGGCATCCAGGCAATGCTTTGCCAACATCCCGCGACTGGTCATTTTGAGGTTCAAATCCTCAGCAAAAATCATTCCGGCACGATCGCAAAGCTTGTGGGCTATCTCAAAGTGAAACTCACGACGAACGTTGTGAATGTATTCATGCAGTTTGCGAATCTTGGCTTGAATCTTTCGGTAGTTAGCAGAACCCTTTTTCTTGTTTCTCAATTTACGTTGCAGCCATCGAAGCTTGCTTTGCAAATCCACGAAAAAGCGAGGGCGTTCTACCAGTTCCCCGGTCGATAGAGCCAAGAACTTTTCCAGCCCCAAATCAATCCCAATGGGTTCCCCTTGTGGCATTGGTTCAGGAACGGAAATATCGGCTTGCAAAATCAGTTGAGCGTACCATCCAGACGGCTTGAACACCACACGCACCTGTTTGACCTCAAACCCTTCAGGGATAGGTCGATGCAGGTTGATGGGCATAGCTCCAATTTTCGGCAGTTTGATTTCAAATCCATTGACCGGATTCGATTTGAACTGCGGAAAGACAAACGAGCGGTACTGACCAAACTTTTTGAATCGAGGGAAGCCAAATCCTCTCTCTTGCATGAACTTGAACGACTTATCGAGTCGCTTCAAAGCATCTTGCAAGACCTGAGAGTGAACTGCTTTCAGTTCTGGAATCTCCTCTTTCGCTTTGGTCAGCGCGTTTTGCTGTTTGTAGTAGTCTGGGTAGGGTACGTCAGCAAGGATGATATATTCCTGCCTGATGCTGCAAGCGTTGACCGGACATTTACGCGAATCGATCCAGTCCTTACGCTCTGCCAATGCGTAGTTATACACGCGACGGCATTGCTCCAGCCAGTCAAGCATTCGTGCTTCTTGGTCAAGGCTTGGATAGATTCGGTAGCTGTAGGTCAAGTTCAACATATCAATATTCTAACAGATTTGCATCTTCTGTTAGAGCCAGTAGATAGTATGTCGATTTTCGGGGCATCGAACCCCTCACTAGTTAAAATATCGAGGAGGTTGGGAGCCGATTGGCAGATAGGCGATCGAAAAGTCAATGTCGATGCTGTTAGTTCGATCGCCCCTATGGCTCTGACAGTGGCGGCAGGCGATCGCTGTTGGTAGCTTTTTGCCACGGGTCTAATGTTATACAGGAGAGAGATAGCATTTGAGGTTCTCTTTCCCTCTTACCCTCCCTTTATATGCAAATTTACTGTACCCGTCCTAGTTGCCCAAAACCAGCTAATTCTTTCGGCGATCTAGACGACACTTCCATTTTGAAGACAGTATCGCAAAAATATTGCATCTCTTGCGGGATGCCGCTGATTTTAGACGGTCGCTATTTACCGCTGCAATTGCTGCGCCGAGGAGGGTTTGGAGCAGCATTTTTAGCTTGCGATCGCCGCACTCCTACTTTTAGGCGGTGCGTTGTCAAACAGTTTCAACCCCATCCGAGTTTGAGTGCGGAGCAATTAGACACGGCCACGAGGTTATTCCATCGCGAAGCTGAAGTTCTGGAAGATTTGGGCAATCATCCCAAAATTCCGCAATTTTTTGCCTTTTTAGAATTCACCGCTCCCCCTTGGAATGCCCCACTCCCCCAGAAGTTTTTTTACTTAGTACAAGAATATATTGACGGTCGCAATTTACAGCAAGAAGTAGAGGAAAAAGGCCCGCTATCTGAAGCTGAAACCGTCAAAGTGCTCAAAGAAGTGCTGGAAATCCTAGAGTTCGTTCACAATCGCGGCTCGATCCATCGGGATATCAAACCATCTAACATCATGCGCGATCGCGATGGTTCTCTCTACCTGATAGATTTTGGGGCTGTCAAGCAAGTGACGATTACGGGTTCTGGCAATCCGAGTGCGAGTACCGTTCAGCCGTTTCAAAGTTTAACGGGGATTTTCACCCCAGAATACGCGCCCCCAGAACAAAGGCAGTGTCGAGCCGTTTTTCCTTCTTCAGATCTCTATGCTTTGGCAGTGACGTGCGTGCATTTACTGACGGGCAAGCCGCCCCAATATCTTTTCGATACCTATGCCAATCGGTGGAACTGGCGATCGGAAGCTCAAGTTAACGATCGCTTGGCTAATATTTTAGACCGAATGCTGTTAGAAAATCCCCACGAGCGGTTTATCTCAGCGCGAGAAGTTCTAGAAACTCTAGCGGCATCATCTTTAGCTTCTTTACCGCCTCAGCCCAACTCTTTCGGTCAACAAACCGCCACCAAATTACCCTTGCCTCGTAAAAAGATCTTAGCTGGCATCGTCGGTGCTGGAGTGTTAGCTTTAGGGATTTTGGGAACGGTTGTGGGGTTGCGATCGTGCCAAACTGGTGTCGATCCGATCGCCGATCGCGTCAGTGTTGGCGATCGCGTTTTAATTGAAAACGAAAATCCCAATCAGACTGAAGAATTCACCAATTTAAAAGCAGCAGGAATTCAATCGTTTAAGCAAGGAAACTTCCCCGAAGCTGTCAAGCAATTCGAGCTAGCACTTCAGAAGAATCCTAATGCCCCTGAAACTCGCATTTATTTAAATAACGCCAAAATTGGGAACGACAAAGCCTATGTCATTGCTGCTACCGTTCCGATTACTCCAGACTCTAATTATAGAGCCTTAGAAATGCTGAGGGGATTCGCTCAAGCTCAAACGGAAGTTAACGATGGAGGAGGAATTAACAATCTCAAGTTGAAATTAGAAATTATTGACGACGATGACGATCCTAAAACTGCCGAACGAATTGCCAACCAATTAGTTAAAAGATCGGAAATTTTGGCGGTTATCGGTCACAATAGTAGTCCTGTAAGTATGGCAGCGGCTAAAATATATAATGCGGAAAAAATGGTATTCATTACCCCCATAAGCATCACCAACCAGCTTACTGCTGCCGATCGCCCCTACATTTTTAGAACTAATATTAAAGGCGAACTCGCCGCCCAGCAGTTAGCTTCTTATATGCTCAATAACTTTCAAAGGAAAAAAGCTGCGATTTTCTTTGTTAGAGGCATTCCTTATAGCGAAGATTTGAGAGCGCAATTTGCTAATAAGCTAGCTTCTCAAGGAGGTGAAGTGGTAGATTCGATCGATCTCTCATCAACTAACTTTAGCCCCGATCGCAGCTTGCAGACAGTTAGCGATAAAGGTGCAGAAGTAGTCGTTTTATTCCCCACCTATAAATATCGAGGTCAAGCTTGGAACGTTCTGCAAGTCAAACAGGATAAGTACCCTCAACTAAACGCACTAGGCGATATTGCCACTTTATATAGCTTCGATACTTTACAAAACGCTCGCAGTGCAGCGGTAGGGATGGTGTTAGTTGTTTCTTGGCATATCGCCGATCCTGTCAGTGCTTCCAACTTTTCGATCGATTCTAAAAATCTTTGGGGTGCGCCAGTTAATTGGGCTACTGCTACTTCTTACAACGGAATGCAGGCTTTAACTGATGCCATCAAACGCGATAGCAATCCCACCCGCGAAAGTGTGAAAGATGCCCTGATTGCAGGAAGTTTTAACGGCACGTCTGGAAATTTTCAATTTTTTAATGGCGAATCGACAGAAAAATCTACTTTAGTCCAAGTTTGTAAAACCCCTCCCGATTATCCGTTTTCTTCTAATACTGGTTACGATTTTGTCCCTGTTGGATCGATAGGAGCACCAGCCAATTGTTTGGGTTTCCAGCAGCCAATTCGTCAATAGGGAACCTTTTAGAAGTAGTTTCATCATTTAGACTTTAGCCAACCTGCCTTCTTACTGACTAGATATTGCGATCGATGCAAGTTTTACGTTCTCGAAACAGTCAATTGTTTTTTGGAGGGCAAGGGATCTCTCTAATTGGCACTTGGATGACTCATACTACGACGCTCTGGTTAGTATATCAACTAACTGGGTCGCCGTTCTTTCTGGGTTTGGTCGGATTTACCGATCGAATTCCCAGCTTTTTTTTGGCTCCGATTACTGGAGTATTAGTAGAACGATGGAATCGACATCGAATTTTATTAATAACGCAAACTTTAGCGATGGTTCACGCTTTCACTTTAGCTGTTTTAACTTTAAGCGAAACTATTAATATTAGCTACATTCTAGTCTTGAGTTTATTTATTGGAGTAGTCAATGCTTTTGATATCACGGCCAGACAAGTTTTTATTGCTGAAGTTGTCGAACGCCGAGAAAATTTAAGTCAGGCGATCGGTCTGAATGCTTCCATTATCAGTTCGGCGCGTTTGCTCGGTCCTGCGATCGCTGGGATTTTAATTGGTATATTTAATTCAGGTTTATGTTTCGCGATCGATGGCATCAGTTATATAGCAGTAATTGTCGCTTTACTAGCTATAAAGATCGAACGCAAGCCCATTACGAAAATCTCTACTAATGCCTGGAAAAGTTTTCAAGAAGGATTGACATATGCTTTTATCAATCCGCCAATTCGCTCGATTTTGCTATTGCTAGCCTTGGTTAGTTTTCTGGGAACGCCATATATCTCTTTAGCGCCAATCTTTGCCCAGGAAATTATGCACGGCAACTCAAAAACCATGGGCTTTTTGCTGGCATTTTCTGGTGTAGGCTCCTTGATTGGTAGCATTTATTTAAGTCGGCAAAAATCTCTGATTAAGTTAGAAAAATTTTGGAAGTATTCAACTGTATTTGTAGGCATGGGGTTGATTGGATTTTCTCAATCTCAACACCTGTGGCTGTCTTTCTTAATGACATTTATTATTGGCTTTTGCTTAGTGATTCAAGTAGCTACTAGTAATGCCCTTTTACACGCAATTGTAGACGACGATAAGCGAGGTCGGATTATGAGTTTATTTACCCTAGCTTATATAGGGATAGCGCCTTTTGGGAATTTATTTATTGGCGAAGCAGCGATGAAATTAGGCGCTCCATCTACTTTAACAATTAATGGGTTATTTTGTATTTTAGGAGTCTTTATCGTCAGGAAACAAATGGGACACCTGGGATTATTTAAAGATCGCAAGCGATGAGAAAACAATTATCAATTCGCAGTTCGCAATTCGCAATTAAAATACCAGAAATCTCATCGAACAGCATATACAATTTAAGTGCTAAGACAATTTTTCGCCCTTATCTAACCAGAACCCGCAGCTATGCCCTCCCCTTTCCCTGGCATGAATCCCTATCTGGAAAGTAACGAACTCTAACCAGAAGTTCATCACTGGATGATTGCATTGCTTGCCAGGTTTCTGGTTGCTCGACTGCGGCCTAAATGCCGCGTGGCGATCGAACATCAAATCTACAAAACGATCGATCGCGATGCCATTTTAGTAGGCATTCCCGATGTCACCGTAGTGCGATCGGGGTAAACCATGCCGACAGTCCAGTGGGGCATTCCTGAGAGCGCCTACCGGATCTTGGTAAGTCGAGCGAATCGCCGACTCAGTGCCGATCTCTACACATTTAGCAGAGGAACTTTGACTCTAGCTTTCCTTCTTGCTCTGACCCTCTCCTCTCCTAATTCTAGGCGAGGGGAGACAAGCTCTAGATTTCAATTCAATCTTCCTTTTTTCCTCTTGCTCCCTCTCCTGGGGGAGAGGGCTGGGGTGAGGGCAAACCAGGCTTTGCTAAGCAGATTTCGGCTCGATTGCCACACTCTTACCTATTTCTGCCGAACGTTGGGCGGCATATGCGACTTTGAGCGCGTACAAACTGGCATGAGGAGTCACGTACAGGGGTGCGCCTGTAATTAAATGGTCTAGTACCATACCAGTGTCTTTAGCAAACAAACCCCGACGCGGGCCGACTTCGATCGCTTGGGTTCCTTCGGCATTAATTAAACTTCCTGCTTGTCCGTCAAAAACGAGCGTTCCTCGATCGCCGCCAACTTCAAACACGTTTGCACTTTGCCAGAAAGTTTCCCCTTTACCATAGGTTACAGAAGCGATCGCCCCAGTTTTAAAGCGCAATTGAGCCGCGCACAGACAAGCAGTATAGAACTGCGATTGACAGTTGTGGAAATGCGCTTGGCAGCTTACAGTCTCGACTGCACCAAACAAATCTGTAAAGCGACTCAAGCGGGAAATCGCCCCCACGAAAGGAAAGCCAAATAATTCCTGATGGTAAGTCCACTTGCGCGGCGCGGGGTGCTGCGGGTTAATGGTGCGATACTGGGCGTAAAATACCTGCCCGATCGCTGGTAAGTATTGCCGCAAAGCTTGGTGCAACCCTCCCAACAGTTCGATATGCTCGACGTGCAGCATTTTCCCCTTAGCTGCGGCTAACGCTAAAATTTCCTCTGCCTCTCGCACGTTCATCGCTAGGGGTTCTTCGACTACTACGTGTTTATCAGCTTCTAGGGCCGCCCGCGCGATCGCTCCATGATCTCGGTTGACTGTAGATACAATTACTAAATCTAGATCCTGACGCGCTACTAGTTCTTGCCAAGAATCGATCGCCTCGATCTGGAACTTTTGACCGAATTCGGCTGTAGTGCTGGAAGTATGACCTGAAACTGCCACTAATAGGGCGCGATCGTCAGCTTGCAAGGTTTCTGCCCTCACTTTGGCTGCATATCCAGTTCCTACGAATCCGATTTTTACTGGTAGATTGAGATTATAGCTTGACAAATCGAACATTTTATAATTTTTTTTAATGCAAACAATAACAAATCCCAATGACAGAACGATTTTGCTAGGAATACAAAGTCTGCCGTGTTTTCCTCACCATATAAGTATAAGTAATCGAGATTAAATAACAAAATTTGATTACGAATACCGTTCGACCCGACTGTCAATTTGCTGTCAATAGCAGTTCCTTTTCCCTTAGTATCAGAAGATGAAACCAACATCAAACCGAACACCTTCGGTAATCCGAAGGTTTGAAGTTGAGTTTAGGAAAACTTATACTGCCGTTTTCAATTAATAGAGAGGACTTCTGCATGGCAACTTACAAGGTGACGTTGAAGAACGACGCTGAAGGGTTGAACACTACAATCGATGTAGCTGATGACGTATACATTCTCGACGCTGCTGAAGAACAAGGTATCGACCTCCCATATTCCTGCCGCGCTGGTGCTTGCTCTACTTGTGCTGGCAAACTAGTATCTGGTGAAATCGATCAATCCGATCAGTCTTTCTTAGATGACGATCAGATTGAAGCTGGCTACGTTCTGACTTGTGTGGCTTATCCCAAATCTAACTGCACTATCATGACCCACCAAGAAGAAGAACTCTACTAAGCACGACTGTCGCCCTTAACTAGATCTGATGAAAGCCTTGGATTTCCGAGGCTTTCATTTATTTTGTCCGTATTATTGCAAGATGAAGTCATAACGAGTATGATTAATGTATGAAGCGATCGAGATTTGTAGGGTATGGGGCATAGGGCATAGTGCATGGGGCATAGTGCATAGATTATTCTTCGTCTCCTCCCTCTCCTCATTCCCCCAGGTAAAAATTATGTTGTCCGCCTAGTTAGGGAGCAATAATATGGTTAAAGTCCAAGAAATTCCGTTGCAGCAGATTCACCGTCCCCTACCGAGACAAAACGATCCGGCTAAAGTAGCAGCCCTAATGGAGTCAATTCGCGAAATCGGGCAGCAAGAACCCATAGACGTGCTAGAAGTTGAGGGAAAATATTACGGCTTTTCTGGCTGCCATCGCTTTGAAGCTTGCCAGCACCTCGGTAAAGAAACCATTCTTTGTCGCGTCCGGCGGGCAACTCCCTCAGTTTTGCAAATGCACTTGGCTTAACTCGTTCGCGATTCATGGTTTATATTTCATAGCAACGATCCACAGAGGAAAACATGATGAGTAATAACAACAACCACAAACCACGTTTATACCCAACTAGTATCGATCTGCCTGCCAGCACTAGAGAGCAGGTAATCGAGGTACTGAGTCTGACGCTAGCAAGTACCTTAGACCTAAAAACTCAGGTCAAGCAAGCCCACTGGAATGTCAAAGGCATGGACTTCTACCAGTTGCACGAAATGTTTGACGAAATAGCTGGGGAATTAGAAGAATATATCGATATGTTCGCCGAACGGATTACTGCCCTGGGCGGATTGGCGATGGGAACCGCTCGGATCGCCGCGAAAGATTCAATTTTGCCAGAGTATCCTTTTGATATCTTAGAAGGCAAAGAACACGTCAAAGCTTTAGCCGATCGCTTTGCCCCCTATGCCAAATTGTTACGCGACGGCATTGCTAAAACCGACGCTCTGGGCGACGCTGATACCGCCGACCTCTATACCGAAGTTTCTCGGACGATCGATAAGAGGTTGTGGTTCTTAGAAGCACACCTGCAAGCATCGATAGTGGCTGCTAAGGAACCAGCGAAGATAGCTTAAGAGGCATTATGGTTGGGTTTGTTGGGTTTTCTACCGTCAACCCAACCTACAGTTATTGCACTGTTTTAATTGCAAATTGCAAATTGCGAATTGACAATTGCTTTGGTCATCGCTTATGAGTCAAGACTACACCTACCAGTTGCGTCAATTGATGCAGCGGGTGGGTGTTTCTACATTTAAACAGCTAAGTCACCAAGCTGGTGTTTCCCTATCCCAAATTAGGCGGCTGCGGCAGGGGCTAGTTCTTGAGATGCCAGCAAAGGTACTCCTTCAGCTTAGTCGATCGCTGCAAATTTCTCTCACTGAGTTATTGACAACTTTCGGCGAGGTTAATCTCTCAGATCGAAGCTCGATCGACCAAAAGAATTCAGAATTAACTCCTAACTCTACAATCCAAACTCTTCAGCAGGAGTATCAGAGATTGCAAGTGCAGTTGGAACGACAGCGAGAGTCTTTAAACCAAGAATTTCAACAGGCCAGCCTGCAAGTTTTAGAATCGTGGATGTTGCAATGGCCTACAGTTGCCCATGCGGTAGAGCAGAATCCTGACTTACCTGCTGTCAAATTGCTGAAGTTAGTACGGCCGATCGAACAGCTTTTGCAACAATGGGGAGTAGAAGCGATCGCTCCTGTTGGCTCAAATATTCCTTACGATCCGCAACTACACCAACTGATGTCAGGAACAGCCCAACCGGGAGAGACAGTTCAAGTGCGGTACGCTGGTTATCGTCAAGGAGACAAACTTTTATATCGCGCTAAAGTTAGCCCAGTAATATAATTGCTGCCAATTGTGGGGTGGAGGATAGAACAGGCAAGATGCCTATTCCACAAGAAAATATCCAATTATTTTTTAACTTTTATCGAGGAAATGGGGTATAAGATCTCCCTTTGGAGGGGGCATAAATTCCCGTTATAAAAACAACTTCTGACTTCTGACTTCTGACTTCGTTAAGTCGGTTTAGTAGCAGAAAAAATTTGATAAATCCAGCCAACATTTTCAGTTAATTGTAGCTGAAATCCAATTTTAGCGAGCCAATCTGCTAAATTTTCTCTAACGTATACTTCAGTGTAAGGTTCGCGGAATAACTTAGCCAGCCAAAGCATTTTTCTTAATTTTGCTTGATGCCCGTCAACAATAATCAGTTGTCCTTGGGGTTTGAGCAATCGAAAGACTTCTTTTAATACCGACTGAGAAACGATCGCAGGCATTTCGTGAAACAGCATGGCGATCGTAATTAAATCGAAAGTACAAGAATCAAACTGAGAATCTTCGGCTAGTTGGTGAAACCATTTAATATTTAAATCTTGTTGTCGTGCCTTATAGTTGGCTGCGACTAACATATAGGGAGATAAATCTAAACCGATAACCAGCGATCGCGGAAAGTTCTTTTTCAGTAAAATTGTAGTCGAACCAGTTCCACAGCCGACATCTAAGATAGAAAGAGGATGACCTTGAATGGTGTCGATAACTTTTTTCCGTAAGTTACTTTCGCTAGGAAGGGTAGCTAATGCCGTCACTAAATCGTAAGTAATCGGTGCGATCGAATTGAGATAACCTCCTGGTATGCCATGAATATTAACTTCTGTGTAATAACTAGGATAAACTACAGAAGAATTTCTAAATTCTTGAATTGCGGCTTCCCAGTTTAAGGTAGAATAATAGTCCAATTTTTTTGGAGAAATCAGATAGCTGAGAGTTTTCTTTACCAGAGAGTGTTGCCAGCTATTGGTATTCATATTCCCCTGTAAAAATCGAAGTAGATACAAACAGCTTGTAGGTTGAGTTGAACGTAGTGAAACCCAACAGTCCATGAGTGTTGAGTTTCTGTTTAGCATGACGATCGAGTTGTCTGGAAACCTTCCGAAGAAATTACTTATCTCCTATAATGTTATTTCTGTTTGCCTTTGGATATCTTGATTTCCCTCGATCGCCTGCATCAAATATATCGCCAGCCCATCACCTCTTTGGTGTTTGAGGCCCAAACAGTGCATCGGCAACACCATCAGCCCGATGCCGTCCAATTGTGTACTTTAGCCAACATCAAATCCGGTCGCTGCCCCGAAGATTGTAAATACTGCGCTCAAAGTGCCCGTTACGACACAGATATTGAAGAATATCCCCTACTGCCTTTAGAAACGGTAATCGCCCAAGCTAAAGCTGCCAAAGCTAGCGGCGCTACCCGCTTTTGTATGGGCGCTGCTTGGAGGCAAGTACCAGACGGACCGCAATTCGATCGGGTCTTAGAAATGGTAGAAGCCGTAGTCGATCTGGGGATGGAAGCTTGCGTCACCTTGGGAATGTTGCGTCCCGAACAGGCCCGACGGCTGGCCGCTGCTGGATTGACCGCCTACAACCACAATATCGACACCTCAGAGGAGTTTTACCCAGAAATTATTACTACCCGCACCTATCGAGATCGCTTGACTACGATCGAAACCGTAGCTGCTGCGGGAATTCAAGTTTGTTCTGGAGTAATTTTGGGGCTGGGAGAAACAGAAGACGATCGCATCGAGGCCATTCACACCTTAGCCAACCTCGATCCCCAACCGACTTCCGTACCTATTAACGCTCTCGCACCGATCGAGGGTACGCCTTTAGGCGATCGTCCAGTTATAGATCCGCTAATAATAGTTAGAGCGATCGCTACTGCTAGAATCGTGCTACCAAAGGCTGTAATTCGTCTATCCGCAGGCCGGCGAGCCATGAGTTTAGCCGAGCAGTCCCTTTGCTTTTTGGCTGGCGCGAATTCCATTTTTACTGGCGATAAGTTACTCACCACTGCCAATCAAACTCTAGATGCCGATAGCGAAATGTTCGATCGATTGGGACTGACAGCTTGGGGAAGGTAGGAGATGGGGAGATGGGGAGATGGGGAGATGGGGAGATGGGGAGATGGGGAGACAGCGAACAGATGGAGAGTTAAAGATGGTAACAATTGTCGTAGTTCTCAATTTCTCGATCGCGCTTATATGTTTGGCTATGGCTTGGCAAATGGGTAAAGTACGAAAGCAATTGGCTCGTGTCACCAAAGCCTTAATTCTTGCCGAACGAAATACTCATAACGTTCTGCATCCGGCTCCCCATATCATTCTTAAGGGACAAAAAGGCGCTAATTGGCTGACGAATCAATACCAGCAACGCCCCGCGATTTTCCAAGCTATCGAGAGAATTTTGCTTGGGTTGACTGTTGCCCAAAAAATTCGGCAGTCGAAATGGCCCCAGACTAAACTCAGAAAAAACTTTTTTTAAGCCAGTTATCGGATTTGGGATTAACCCCACAGACTGCCTACAATTGGAATTGAAGAGAAGAAATTAGAAGATGTCAAAAAAAGGTGATAGCTCGTTTATTGGTGGACTGTTGCTGGGCGCGGCGATGGGGACGATCGCTGGGCTACTGGCGGCTCCGCGAGCGGGGCGAGAAACCAGGCAACTGTTAAAAAAATCTGCCGAAGCTCTACCGGAACTAGCCGAAGATCTATCGAGTAGCGTCCAAATTCAAGCCGAACGGCTCTCGGCTTCGGCTATCCAAAAGTGGGAGCAAACCCTTAACCGCTTGCAAGATGCGATCGCTGCTGGCATGGAAGCCACCCAGCAAGAACGCCAAGTGCTAAAAAATGGTAAAGCTCAAACTCCTAGCGAATCGCGTCCTGGAGTTTCAGATTATCGGAATTAAGCGAAAATGAGAGAGCATAGGCGATGACCGAAACAATTGGCAATTCGTAATTCGCAATTCGCAATTGAAGAACGTGACAAGCCCCTAATATCGTTTCTCTTGAATTTTGCTACAGATGTCAAGCAGGAGAGGCAGGGGGATTATGGGAGCAGGGGGAGAGATTTGTAGTAATGATGCCAGGTAATCGATCTAAATCCATTTATGGAAAAAAACAACTGCGAAGCCTCGATTTCAGAGCCAACAACTTCAGTTGTGGGGTATTAATTGCCAACTGCGAATTGAAAATTGCGAATTGGTATGACCTGCTATAGGCGCAAGAGTAGTGAACGAACCTATTTTTTGGTTGGGATTGTCGATTTTACTGGTAGCAGTTAGTTTAACTGCTCTGTTGGTGGCAGCATTGCCAGCGTTGCAAGAATTAGCTCGTGCGGCTCGCAGCGCCGAAAAGTTATTCGATACTCTCAATCGCGAATTGCCTTCCACTTTAGAGGCGATCCGGTTGACGGGCATGGAAATCAGCGACTTGACCGATGAAGTTAATGAAGGGGTCAAAAGTGCCTCTCAAGTCGTCAAACAAGTCGATCGCAGCGTCAGCGGCGCTAAGAAGCAGGCTCAAAAAGCCCAGGTAACGACTCGCAGCCTATTTGCTGGAGTGCGAGCGGCGTGGCAAACTTGGAAGCGACCGAATTCCGGACGACGCGATCGCCTGCCGCCTAGCAGAAACGCCTTAGAAGTTCGTCACAGCCGAGTTCCAGCCTCAGAGCTAGGGGTTCCTCAAAACGACGAGATTTCTATCGATTCTCCGCCAGAAACGCTGCGCGATCGACAATTAAGAAGCGATCGATCGTCTTTTTACGCCAACAGTTCCTCTAACTCCTCCCAGCACTATGAAGATGACGAGGATTTAGATTATTCAGAAGATAATTACTCCCCATCGACTCTCGAAGATCGATAAAATAGTCGATCGCCCAACATAGGAGAGGGCAAGAGGGGACGTGGAGAATTAATCTATGCCCCATGCCCTATGCCCCATGCCCAAAATTCATAATTCTCGATGATTTATCAACCCTCTCGCCCTGAAATTCCTCCTTGTACTTGGAATCGCCCGATCGGTTTAGGTTGGGAGCGGCCATACACCGTTCGTTACGCTAGTAATCTCGACGATGGCCCTTGGCACGGGATGCCATTAGGTGGCTTTGGGGCTGGCTGTATCGGTCGTTCCTCGCGAGGCGATTTCAACCTTTGGCACGTCGATGGTGGAGAACATATCTTTAAAAGTCTGCCTGCTTGTCAATTCAGCGTCTTCGAGCAAGCTGGTGATTCGTCTCCTCAAGCCTACGCTTTATCTACCGCACCGCCAGAGGATGGTACGCTCTCTAGTTGGCAATGGTATCCAGCAGAAGTCAGAAGTCAGAAGTCAGAAGTCAGAAGTCAGACTGGGACGTATCACGCGCTTTACCCCCGCAGTTGGTTTGTTTATGAAGGGGTATTTCAAGCAGAGTTGACTTGCGAGCAGTTTTCGCCGATTTGGGCGGGGAATTACCAAGAAAGCAGCTATCCCGTGGCCATGTTTGAGTGGACGGCTCACAATCCCACCGATGCACCGATTACTCTCAGTATCATGCTGACTTGGCAAAATAGCGTCGGTTGGTTTACCAATGCGATTAAAACTCCCCAGGTAAAAGTCAGAGACGATGGCAGTCCGGTTTACGAGTACCAGCCCCGGTGGGGAGATAGTACGGGTAATTTCAATCAGTGGATCGTCGATTACCACCGAGTCGGCTGCTTGCTCGATCGCGTCAGGTTGGGCGATGAAGTCAAAGAGGGCGAAGGACAGTGGGCGATCGCCACTGCGGCCAATCCCAGCTTAGAAGTCTTTTATCACGCTCGCTGGAATCCTGCCGGAGACGGCGCGGAGGTTTGGGATTGCTTTGCTGCCGATGGTTCCTTGCCCGACAAACAAGACGAAACCCCAGCCGATCCTGGGGAACAAATTGCCATCGCGATCGCCATTCGCTTTACTATCCGTCCGGGTAAAACGCGCAAAATTCCGTTTATTTTAGCTTGGGACTTTCCGATAACTGAATTTGCCCCCGATATTAATTACTATCGCCGCTACACCGACTTTTTCGGGCGTACTGGGAATAATGCCTGGTCGATCGTCCGCACGGCGCTCAAACACGACGAACTGTGGCAAGAGCAGATTCAAGCGTGGCAGCAGCCCATTTTACAGCGATCGGATTTGCCCGATTGGTTCAAAATGGCGCTGTTTAACGAGCTATACGTGCTCACCGATGGCGGTACTCTGTGGACGGCGGCTTCGGAACTCGATCCGGTGGGGCAATTTGCCGTCTTAGAGTGCTTGGATTATCGCTGGTATGAAAGTTTGGATGTCAGGCTGTATGGTTCTTTTGCGCTGCTAATGCTGTGGCCGAAACTGGAAAAAGCTGTATTGCAGGCTTACGCGCGGGCGATTCCCACGGGCGACGATACTCCTCGAATTATCGGTTATAACAAAGCCCCCGCTATCCGCAAAGCGCAAGATGCTACCCCTCACGATTTGGGCGCACCGAACGAGCATCCGTGGGAAAAGACGAATTACACTAGCTACCAAGATTGCAACTTGTGGAAAGACTTGCCCTGCGATTTTGTCTTGCAAGTCTACCGCGATTACTTGATGACGGGCAGCAACGATCTGGAGTTTTTAACGGAATGCTGGCCTGCTATTGTCAAAACTCTGGCTTATCTCAAGACTTTCGATCTAGATAACGATGGCATTCCCGAAAATTCTGGCGCACCCGATCAAACATTTGACGACTGGCAACTCGAAGGCGTAAGTGCTTATTGCGGCGGGTTGTGGATAGCAGCGTTAGAAGCAGCGATCGCGATCGGTCAAATCTTAATCGATAATGATGAAAGTGTCGAAGTAGACGACATTAAAACTGCGATCGCTACTTATCAAAGTTGGCTCGAACCAGCGCGAGAAATCTATCAAAATAAACTTTGGAACGGGCAATACTATAAACTCGACAGCGCCAGCGGCTCGGATATCGTCATGGCAGATCAACTATGCGGTCAGTTTTACGCCCGACTGTTAGAATTACCCGATATCGTTCCCGAAGAATGCACTAAATCGGCTCTAAAAACGATCTACGAAGCTTGTTTTATTAAGTTCAATTCCAGAAGCGATCGCTCTGCTATTGGTGTAGCTAACGGCGTTAAATCCGATGGGTTGCCAGCCAATCCCGATGCCACTCATCCATTAGAAGTTTGGACGGGAATTAACTTTGGCATAGCAGCTTTTCTATTACAAATGGGAATGAAGGAGGAAGCATTAGAAATAACTGAAGCTGTAGTGCAACAAATTTACAACAACGGCTTACAATTTCGCACGCCAGAAGCTATTACTGCTGCTGGAACTTTCCGGGCTAGCCACTACTTGCGAGCCATGGCAATTTGGGCAATTTACCAAAGAATGTTGGATTTCAGTATCTAAAGCGATCGTACGATCTTATATTAAATCCGGTTATTAAAAGCATGAATCATACCCTCACCCCCAACCCCTCTCCCGCGGGAGAGGGGTGCCCGTCAGGGCGGGGTGAGGGGAAACCGACTTTTGCTAAGAGGATTTGATATTATTTGTAATTATAACTCCGAGCGCGATCGGCTAAAGTGCCTCGATCGCGCCCTCCCTCCTGCAATCAATCGCCATAAATTTCTGCCGGATATACGCTTGCTGATTTCTATAATATAGTCGTTGCCACTGCTGTTTATCTAGGCTGACTAATCTCAATCTTTGGCTCAGATTCATGGTTTTCTTCTTCTCTTTTCAGTCATTTTACCTTTTTCTATACTCTTTTGGCGGGCAGGGAGTATTACTTGTTACTTATTACTTGTTACTTATTACTTATTACTCAATCTTGTTGGCTAGCAAACAGATAGGCTCCCCAAAAGGCTAGAGCGATCGCGACTACTAACAATACCGCTACTGACTGCCAAGGAAAGGGCGCTTGCGGTAAGTAAGCAATAGATCTCAGGCCGATGCTGGTATAAGTTAAAGGCAACAGGTAGACGATCGTTTTGAGAGCTACTGGCAGGTTAGCGGGATCGAAAAAGGTAGCGCCAAGAAAAGACATCGGGACGATCAAAAAGTTGTTGTAAATGCCAACACCTTCAAGCGATCGCACGCTCAAGCCGACAATTACTCCCAAACCAGCAAAAACGGCACAATTGAGCACCAGCAGCAGCAAAAAACCGGGATGGAGAAAACTGCCTATTTTGCCTGTAAATAAGATCGCCACCAAAATCACCGCCGCCGATGTCATCAATCCCCGCACTACTCCAGAGAGCATCTTGCCTAAATACAGAGCCAGAGGGTGCAAAGGTAGCAACAACATCTCTTCAAAAGTTTTACTAAACAAGCGATCGCCGCAAATCGAAAAAGTCGTACCCCCAAAGCTAATTACCATGGAAGATAACCCCACCATTCCCGGCAAAATGAATTCCAGGTAATTGCTGTAGCTGCCACTAATTCCGGCTCCTGGCTTAATCGAGCTACCCAAGCCCAAGCCAAAAGCTAAAATGTAGATTAAAGGAGAAACCAGCCCAGAAGCGGCAATTTGCCAAATCCGAGCGCGTAGTTCTAACCAATCTCCCCAAAATACGGTAAGAATGTCAGCAAAGAGAGTTTGTAACTGCAAGCTGTTGATGGTTTTATTCACAGGATCGATGATATATAGCTATTCTTATGGGCCCTGTCAAATGACGCTCTCTTTGGGCATACTAGAAGAGGACGGCAGCGATTGCAACTTCTAAATCGATTCTAACTGGCAAATATGAGACGCAAAAACAGGTACTCCGACCCTAGAGACACCAGAGCATCTTCGGCTCCCCCCAAATCATCTCCCTTTAACTACGCTTCCCTATTCATTGTCGCTGCTGCCTTGGTGATTGGGATTGGATTTGGGATGTTTTTTAGTTCGGTTGCCACTAGCAGCCCCGAAAACGTGGCTTCCCGCGATGCGATCGATCGCGCCGCCCCCAACCCAGAACTTTGCGTTCAGTTTGGCGCTAGTGCGATGGTGATGGATGCCCGCCTATTCGTGACGCTCAACCCGTTTAACGTCTATATTTCTCAACCCCAAATGCGTCCCGGTTGCGTGCTGCGCAGCAATAACTGGTCGATTTTAGAGCAAAGGAAACTGGTAAATAACGACCAAGTACGCGAGTGCAAGCAGCGGATGAATACTTTCGGCTACACGGGGACTTTGGAGGATAAACCAGAGATTAATTGCATTTATCAAAACCAAGCCGCCCAAAACTTCTTCTTGAACCAATCAGGCGTGGCCCCAGAAACCAATCAGTTCTAAAGTTAATTTTGGTTGACAACTTCTACTAGCGTGTTTCACCTAAAGCGGTGCGTTACGACGGATCGTTTAATTTCGGTCAAAGCAAAGGTTATCGCCGTCTAACGCACCCTACCTAATGCTAAAGCAGCGGGCAAAATCACTGACGATGGTATCAAGCAATATCTGGAGGGATATTTCTTGAAGGCGATCGCTGCTGTTGGATTTGGATCTCGATTAAATGTTGCAAGTCTTGGCGGCGGATTTCTGTACCGGATACTAGGTTGCCAGGGCGATCGAACGCGATTAAGCTATCGACAGTATTCATCGCTAGCAGCTGAAACAAAATATGAACGATCGGCACCTGGAAGCCAACAATTTTCCCAGACGGCGATCGCTGAAACTTGATGGCATCTTTGAGAGTGGCAAAGGCATAAACCACATTCTTTTCCACTTCTGGTTGCTGCCGATTGCTCAGAGTCGTGACTACCCAATCTCGATCTAGAGTTTGCAGGACGTAATAATCGGTCTGTCGCATCCTACCAGCCAAGAGCTTGAGTACGGGTGCGATCGCTGCTACCCCTTGGGGTGTGACACCATCTTGAGGTGCTTGCTCGATTAGTTCTCGAATTTGTTGGTCTAGATCCATGTCCGATCGGGATTGGTGTTTGCGGTTACGAGATTTGATAACACCATTGTAAAAAACAATCTGTTCCTTAGCCATTAACAACAACACCCCTAGAGCGCTCTAGGGGTGATATTTAATGTAACTGTTACACATGGAAATGTTGTCAATAGTTGCTATTAAATTCAACATTAACCAACAACTAACTGTTAGCCAGTACCGACCTTAGTGGCGGACGAACTTACAAACTTTTCTGACAACGTAGTGGGGACGGATGTAGCGTCCGTGTCTGTAGTGACCTTTAACGTAGAAGCGTTTGAAGAAACACTTTTTCTTTTTAACTTTAAAGGTCTTAGCCGTGTGGCTGCTGCTATCGAACGATTGGATATCACCTGCTTTAGCAGGATTGGCAAAGCTCAAACTGAGAGTAGTTGCCGCTACACTAATCCCTAAAAAAATAGGAGTTAATTTCATGTCAAAATCTCCTTAACTAATTTGGCGAAATTGTGATATTAAGTGCTACACGTACCACAAAACAGATTCCGCAAACTTGCAAAAAATTTCTCTAAATGCCAAGCAAAGTTCAGAAGTTAGAAGGTAGGAGGTAGAATTTTCCTGTCTCCCACTTGCCCGATTTCCCCGTCTCTCGCTCGCTTATGAATCAATTGAGGTTATTCACACCAGGCACATTGCGTGCTAGCGTCATCGATCGAACCGATCGCGCCTTGCAATGTGGGGCACTTCAGCCTATTCCCACGGAATACGAATTCGTCGAGCAGAATGGCATTCGGTTTCTGGTGCGAATTTTATCCAACTTAGTACGCAAGCAAGAAGCTAAGCAACAGCAAGAAACCGCTAAACCTAAAGATTTCAATCCCTTCCTGCCATACGAACCAGATTTATTCGTGACCGACATTTCTGAGACTCATCTATGTTTGCTGAATAAATTTAATGTAGTTGACTACCACCTGTTAATCGTGACGCGGGAGTTTGAAGAACAAGAAAGCCTGCTTACCTTAGAAGATTTTCAGGCCATGCGATCGTGCTTGGCTGAATATGAGGGATTGGCATTCTACAACTCTGGAAAAACGGCTGGTGCCAGTCAAAGACACAAGCATTTGCAATTAGTACCCTTACCGCTAGCACCAGAAATACCCCAAATCCCGATCGCTCCTCTACTGGCTACAGCTAAATTCGATCGCGACATCGGCACGATCGCAGATTTTCCTTTCGTTCACGCCGTCGCCCGACTAGATGATAGTTGGCCAACATCTCCCTTAGACGCTGCTGCTTCTAGCCTCAAAACTTATCGCACTCTCTTACAAGCGGTGAAATTGTTCGATGAGACGGAAACCAAAGCAGGGGCTTATAACCTGCTGGCAACGAGGGAATGGATGATAATCGTGCCGCGATCTCATGAGAGTTTTCAGTCAATTTCAGTCAATTCCTTGGGTTTTGCTGGGGCTTTGTTGGTAAAAGATCGCCAGCAAATGCAAATTTTGAAAGATTGTACTCCTCTAAAGGTACTTCAAAATGTCGGGCGATCGCTGTGAGGGAATGAGGGAAAGAAGTAGAGGGAAAATTAACTACTCACTTCTGTACGGGCGCAAAGGATTGCGCCCGTACTGCTAAACTTCTGAACTTCTGCTTTTCAATTTGTTTCCGTAAAATCACTTAAATACTAACTAGATTTATAGAAATATTTAGGAATAATTTCCGTGAAAATTCGCTGGATTTAAAAATATGGTTCGGTTAACCTTACCTTGTAAGGAATACGACGAAAACCGACTATACATATAGATTACAGGCAAGAAAATTTAAGTTTTTTTGGCTTGAAATAGCATATGAATTACGGTAAATAGCACCTGACATATTAAAATTAACCCTGCTACTTTGTCCTAAGCGTATCGGTACTGCTTTGGACGGCAGGCAGATATTAATTAATCCTGCCCGATCGTTGTTATTTAGTTATTAGGAGATTGAAGGTGAATAAAATCTTCCTCTCAGGAATAGCCTTTGGTTCAGTTTTACTAACAACTGGATCGCTGTCAGTTCCGGCTCAAGCTCAAAATTCAACTGCCGATATTGAGGTATCTACTACCCCAATTTATCTAGCTCAATCGACTAATATTTCCACAGCCTCTTTAGAGCAAAAAGTTCTAGCTCAAATCAACCAATACCGAAATCGGCGCGGCTTGCGATCGCTAACTGCAAATGCCACCATTACGCGGCAAGCACGCCTGCACAGTCAAAATATGGCTGCTGGTAGAGTGCCATTCGGCCATCAAGGTTTTCAACAACGCCTGAGTGCGATCGCTAGAGTAATTCCCCTAATGGCGATGTCAGAAAACGTAGCTTACAATTTTGGTTACTCCGATCCTGCTACCGTAGCCGTTAAAGGTTGGTTGAACAGCCCAGGACATCGGCTTAATATTCAAGGCAATTACAATTTAACTGGAATTGGCGTTGCCAAAAGTCCTACAGGTGCTTACTACTTCACCCAACTTTTCGTTCGCAACCGCTAGAGAACGGGAAATACGGACGCAATCTCCGCCCTTGCAACTCCTGGCTTCCAGCCCGCCCCTGGGACAGTCATCTTGGCTGTCCCATACCATTTTGTTTTTTAGATGCAACACATCCTGAGTAGGGGCGCTAGAAAGATCGAAACAATCCACAATCCCAGCGCGATCGCAAAACTGGCGATCCCCGTCTAATCGAGGCGATCGTGCAGCGCCTGGGCGAGTTCGGCGATCGCGACTACAAAGACGAGATCGAAGAACAATTCTAACCAAGTGGCGTGTCGCTCTTGACTGCTTTCATTTTCTGCCACGTGAAGTTGCAAGAAGCGTTGCCGATTTCGAGCGATCTGATTTTCCTTTTCCTGTCTTGGGTTTAACTCAAACTTAGGTTACTTAAGTTGGCATTGCGGTACACTAAGATTGACTTCCGCTTTTAATCAGGCCGCACATTCTCAAGCAATTTGAGGATGATTTAAGCGATCGCCCTTTGAACTCTTCGATCTCAGAGGTTTTCTCAGCGGGAACAGATAAAATTTCATTCCTTAAAATCGGTTATGAGTCAGCGCGATGGTTTTACAGGTGGATTTATAGTTGGATCTGTAGTCGGCGGCATAGTCGGCGGCATAGTCGGGGTGCTACTGACGGCTAAACGCAACTCAGAACAGATTGATGGGGAGGACTCTTTAAGCGATCGCCGCCGCTTGTCAGAAGTCAAAGCGACCAAATCTAAAAAACGCCAACTGCCAGAATCGGACAGCATGGAAGTTGCCCGTCGCAGCTTAGAAGATAAAATCGCCCAATTGAATTCTGCCATTGATGAGGTGCGGCTATCTTTAGGTAATGTCAATAGCAATCCCTTAGAAACACAGAGTCAAGAGGTAGAAGAAAAAGAAGAGGGAGTAGAAGGAGCAGAGGGGCAGGAGGGCGAGAGAGCGAGAGGACGAGGAGGACGAGGAGGGCGAGAGGGCGAGCAGAGGATTTATTAACTCCACACTCCACACTTCACACCCTGTACGGGCGAATCATTCGGGCGATAACTTATCGCTATCCAGCAAAGGTTTCTCACTGAATGCTTTGCCCCTACGACTAAACGCCTGAACTCCTCCATTCTTGCTAAACTAACCATAGGAATCACTAAAAAAGCCGTACCCTCATGAGCTATAACTTGCTGATTAACAGCGTCTACTACTTTCTGCAAATTTATATAATTTTGCTGATCGTGCGGATTCTTTTAACTTGGTTTCCCACAGTCAACTGGATGAACCAGTTAGCTTCAGTGTTGAGTCCGATTACCGATCCCTATCTAGACTTATTCCGTTCCTTCATTCCTCCCATTGGTGGAACTATAGATATATCGCCAATTTTGGCAATTTTTATCCTGCAAATCGTGGCCGGAGCGCTGGCGGGAGCCATGGGAGGCTCGGCTAACTTAGGCTTCTAATTTCCTAGAAACTAGCAGTTGGTTTGACAAGGCATCAGCGGCGGACTTTGGCACTAAACCCTGATGCCTTGAATTGCTCTAGTTGTAGGGGTGTCGGCATATTGGTTGGCACGCTGATTCTGATGGCAAAAGTGCTCGTACCTGGTGGAATCTCGTCAACTGAGCCGAGGCGAGTTCGGTTTTCTATGACGGGGTTGCGATCGGCATCGTAGATCCGACCGTAAATATCGGCATCGTAAACGGTTTTGCCAGATTTATTTTCTGCCTTGCCAGTAACGATAAAGCAATTAGCTGCCCTACCGCTACCATCGCTGGTAACTACTCCTCTGGCTAACTCTTCTGGGCAATCGTGGTAAGAAATCTCAGAGAGTGGAACTTGGGTTAAGGCCAAAGCTGCTGGTGCAAAAATCCAACTAGCCAACCACAAACCACAAGTAACGGCGATCGCACCTAAAGCTCGAATTTTCATGAGTTACACCCATTACAAATGTTGCTAAGACTATCTTGCCCTAAGAAGACCTAAGCTTCTAGCCTTTTCATCCTAAATCCGATTAGCTGGGACTGAGTTCCCCCTCACTCCCAGCCCCATATCGAGACGTAGCACTGCTGCGTCTCTTCTTAAGAGCCAAAGCAGTTTATTATCTCTGTATAAGATGGCAACGAGTTCGATCGTTGGTAAACTATAAGGTCGCGCAGTTGTTATATGAATATTTATATAGTTGCGTTGGCGCTAGAGGAGTGCGGTAGCACGTATCGCTGCGATTAATCGATCTTAAATTTTGATGAATCCTGAAACCTATCTCAATCACCCGACATTTGGCTTGCTTTACAGAATTTGCTTGGTGGAAGAGCATCGGGAGTTGTTTGCCACGCTCTACGCTCAACGGATATTCTTTTCCGTCACTACGGCCTCGGAAGGATTAATATTTGAACCAGTCGGTCGCGTCGATGCGCGGTTGTTAGTAGAAAATCGTATGCGCCTCCTGCGCCGTACCGGACAAAACCAAGAATACCAACAGCTTCATACTATTCACCAACAAATTTTTCAATGATTGGCTCTATTGCCCAACGCCTGGACGAGATTCGCCCGCACCTGCCTGCATCAGTGCGCTTGATTGCCGTCACGAAGCAAGTTTCGCTAGAGGCGATGAGAGCGGCTTATGCTGCGGGAATCCGAGATTTTGGCGAAAATCGCGTTCAAGAAGCCGAATTCAAAAAGGCCCAATTGCAAGATTTGCCGGGGATCGCTTGGCATCTAATCGGACACTTGCAAACTAATAAAGCTCGCAAAGCCTTAGAAATCTTCGATCTGATTCACTCGGTAGACAGTTTAAAGATAGCTTTGCACCTCGACGAAATCGCCCAAAAGCTAGATTCTCAGCCCCAAATTTTATTGCAAGTCAAACTATTGACAGATGCCAATAAGTATGGTTGGATCGTACCCAATCTGTTATCTCACTTAGCAGCACTCGATCGCTGCCCTAATTTAAAAATTCAAGGGTTGATGACAATCCCTCCCTTGGGACTTGACTCGTTGAAGACTTTGGCAGTATTCGAGCAAACTCGCGACTTAGCAGATAGAATTAGGCAACAAAATTGGTTCAATATACGAATGCAAGAACTGTCGATGGGTATGTCTGATGACTATCGATTGGCAGTTAAAGCTGGTGCAACCATGGTTCGCTTGGGACGAATCCTCTTTGGCGAACGAACTGTCTGACAAGAGTTCCGACATTTCTAAAGAAATTATTAAGAATTCTGATTGTCATTCTCCATTAGTTGCTTCGGTTTCAGCATCCGCAACGGTTGTCTAGTCAGGGTTTGAGGTCGTCGATCGCTTCATCTAAACTGCCTATTATAAGTATTTCTCTGGATGGACAAATATAAAAAAATAGGAAAGAAAAGTAAAGCGATCGAAGCGACTTAATATAAGATATTGCCAACGACACTTCGGAAATGTAAGTAACAACCAAACAAGATGGAGGCTCGCAACCAGTGAATAATCTTTTTACTAAACTTCGGGATTTCGTAGGTCTAGAGCAACAGGGTGAAGACTACGAGTATGAATACGAAGAAATAGATGGGGGCGAACCCTATGAAAACATTTATGAAGAAGAGGAGCCACAGCCACCAACACCAGAAGAAGAACGCCGTCGCCGTCGGCTGCGGGAACGGGCGGCTATAGCAACAGAAACAAATATAGGGTCAACAATGAATAACGTGATTGAAATGCCAGGAAGTGCCAGCGGTGTGAACGAAGTAGTAGTAATGGAACCCCGTTCCTTTGAAGAAATGCCCCAAGCAATTCAAGCCCTGCGGGAGCGGAAGACCTTGGTGTTGAACTTGACGATTATGGACCCAGATCAGGCCCAGAGAGCGGTGGATTTCGTCGCTGGCGGTACTTACGCTATGGACGGCCATCAAGAGCGGATTGGCGAGAGCATCTTCCTCTTTACCCCTAACTGCGTTCAAGTCAGCACTCAATCGGGAGTCGTGCGCGAAGTTCCTCAACCTCAAGTTCGCACTTCTCGGCCCGCTGCACCCGCGCCAGCTTGGGGTGAAGCCATGCGAATCGCTCAATAGAGAGGCGTTAATTGTTGAATGATGAATGATGGATGTTGAATGCTCAATTCATAATTCATAATTCATAATTCAAAATTCAATGAAGGATTTAGATGTCTATGAGGTTTGGCATCATTGGCGGTGGGGTAATGGGGGAAGCCCTGTTATCCCGCCTCTTAGCTCAAAAAGTTTATTCTTCTAATGAAGTTATAGTTAGCGATCGCCTGCCCCAGCGGCGGGCTTTTTTATCAGAGAAATACGGCATTGAGACGACAGAGGACAACCAAGCAGCGGCATCGGCGACTGAAGTGCTGCTGCTAGCGATCAAGCCCCAAGTTTGGGATCGAGTAGCTACCGATTTGACTGCGAGAGAGGAAGTTCCAGAGCAGCAGTTGGTAATTTCGATCTTGGCAGGAGTGCGCTTTTCTCAGTTGGAGTGGGCTTTTCCAGGACAGCCGATCGTTCGAGCCATGCCGAATACGCCCGCTACAGTGGGGATGGGAATGACCGCGCTCGCGCCCGGTTCTCTGGCAGACGATCGACATTTAGACCGGGCCCAAGCCATTTTTCAGGCGGTAGGAGAGGTCGTAGAGGTGCCAGAATCGATGATGGATGCCGTGACGGGTTTATCGGGTTCTGGGCCTGCTTACGTGGCAATGGCGATCGAAGCTTTGGCCGATGGCGGAGTAGCAGCGGGACTGCCCAGAGCGATCGCGACTAAATTAGCCGTGCAAACTGTATTGGGGACGGCTCAACTATTGCAAGCATCGGGAATGCACCCGGCCGAACTTAAAGATCGGGTGGCCAGTCCTGGGGGCACTACGATTGCTGGGATCGTGAAGTTAGAGAAAGCTGGTTTTCGTTCGGCTGCGATCGAGGCGGTGATGGCAGCTTGCCAGCGTTCTAAAGAGTTAGGCAATTGATGGGTTTGATAGGTAATTCTTTTCTCAAATTGAGAGTACCATTGAAATTTTTCTGCTGGGAATCCTACCGGAATAGATTACAAATCGACTGTATTAGTATTGTAGCAATTGATACCATAGGAATCGATTGCTGCGATGCAGTAACATTTCTCAGCAGGTAAGATGGAAAATAAGTATTTAGGATTTGGAAAATTTAACAGACTAGCTATTGTGCCAGCGTTGGCGATCGTCGCAATTTTATCAGGATGTACGAATACCCTGGATCTTAATGATGCCCAAGGAAAAATCAAAGATGAGTTAAGCAAGCAGCTTGCTACAGATGTTAAATCTGTTACTTGCTCTGGAAAAGTTGAAGTCAAGGCGGGTCAAACATTTAATTGCCAAGCAGAGTCAGACATCGGCACGATTCCTGTGGAAGCTAAACTCGAAGACGACAAAGGAAGGTTTAGCTGGAAGGCTAAGAATGTTTTAGATCTCTCGCTAATCGAACAGCAAATCCAACAAGGCATAAAACAGCAGTTGCAAGTCGATGTTAAAGCCGACTGTGGGGGCAAACTTAAGGTTGCTAAAGCAGGGGACAAGTTTGAATGCCAAGTTCAAGATGATGGGGATGCCAAACGTTCGGTAGAGGTTACAGTTAACGACGACCAAGGGAATGTGAACTGGAAACTAATTTAAAGGTTATAGCTCGATCGCCGATGCTGCCAGCAAATGGATGGCTGTTAGCCGCAGGAGGACTAATTTCTGGGATTCTCGCTGGTTTGTTAGGCATCGGCGGCGGTACGGTTTTAGTGCCAATATTGGTAGCTTTAGGCTATACACCAATTCAATCTGTAGCTACTAGCTCTCTGGCGATTTTAATTACCTCCAGTTCTGGTACTGTCCAGAACTGGCGCATGGGTGTTTTCGATCGCCAGCGCATAATTTATCTGGGAATTCCGGCGGCAATTGCTGCTCAAATCGGGGTATTTTTTGCCAAGTTTTTTGCCCCATATTTGCTCCTAGCTGCTTTTGGAGCAGTTTTAATTACTAACATTTATTTACTAGAACTAAGACAACGTTTAACTAAAACTGCTGCCGACATTCAACCGCAAAATCTTAACCCTGTTATTTCCAGAGTATTAACTGGTAGCGCTGGTGGTGTATTAGCTGGATTGTTTGGATTGGGCGGCGGTGTAATTATGGTGCCGCTGCAAATTTGGCTGTTGGGAGAACCAATTAAAGTCGCAATTCAAACTAGTTTGGGTGCGATCGTTATCACAGCCATTTCTGCCTCTGTAGGTCATGCTTTAAGCGGCAATGTCTTATTTGCCGAAGGTATAATCTTGGGTATTGGGGGAGCGATCGCGGCTCAAGTTAGCACCCGCATTTTACCTAAGTTAGGCGATCAAACTGTGAGTTCCATCTTTCGGACTTTCTTAGCAGTGTTATCAATCTATATTTTTTGGCAAGCCTGGAGGAGCTATGAGCTAGTTCAGGAGTTGAGGAATACGCGCTCTACTCTGTGGTGTATTTTAGAAACGTGCGGTATCGCCTGTTTTTTGCTGTAATTTCTCCTTCGGAGTGATTCTTTCAGCCGACCTTCTGCCATAAAAAATAGCCAGAACGCCAGTGAAGTTCATCACTAAGCTGTAAATAGCAGCAGGAACGGCCATATCGGGATTATTTAACAGTCCGGCGGTAATGGCGATCGCTAGCGTGCCATTTTGAATTCCCACTTCGATCGCAATACAAATCTGTTGGGCAAACGTCAGCTTAGACAGCTTAGCAAACCCAAATCCCATCAAAACTGAAATAACATTGAGCAGCACTACCCCAATCCCCACCTGGGCGATGAAGCTGGGCAGGCGATCCCACTCGCGAACGATTATCGCCGATATAATGAAGACCAGAAAGGCAATGGCCAGACGGTTAGTTACCTTCTCCAGTCGGCGGGCTACGTGGGGAAATTGTTGCCGCACCCACATTCCCAAACCAATTGGCACCAGAGTAATTAAGAAAATTTGTAGCATGGTAGGCCCGATCGGGAGCGCGATCGCGGCATTTTGACCGCTAAAATATCGCAGTGCCAGATTCCCCAATATCGGAATAGTGAATACAGTAATGGCGCTACTCAAAGCCGTTAGAGTGACAGAAAGGGCGACATCTCCTTTGGCCAAATAAGTAATCAGATTGGAAGAAGGTCCGCCCGGACAGATAGCCACTATTATCAATCCCACAGCAATTGCTGGCGGCATCGGGATCGCAGAAGCGACCAGAAAGCCGACGATGGGAAGAAAGGCCAATTGACTGACTAAACCAACAGCGACGGCTTTGGGATAGCGAGTGACTCGTTGAAAGTCTTCTGGCAGTAGAGTTAGTCCCATGCCCAGCATGATAATCGCTAGACCTACTGGTAAAAGGACGGCTGTAAGAAAGCTAGCTTGCATAGATCGATCTCCAAATGACTTGCAATGTCGATCGAGATCGACGTTGCATCTGTCAGATTGTATCTGTCTTTGTCCATTTCGATCTGCGGTTCCTTTTACTATGAGATCTGGCAGCACACCCGACAGTAGCAATTTAATCTCGTGTATTCGACCTTTGAACAAAAATATCGACAGATCCAAAAACAGCTAGCGGCTGGCGGGATCGCTCTAGCATTAGTCTTTATCAGCGGCACGTTATGGTACAAGTTTGTCGAGGGATGGCATTGGTCGGATGCGGTGTACATGACCGTCATTACTCTAGCTACTGTAGGGTTTGGCGAAGTTAACCCTTTGGGCGATCGCGGGCGGATTTTCACTATCTCCCTGATTATGATGGGAGTAATCAGTATCGGTTACATCGTCAATCGATTTACAGAGGCCCTGATTCAAGGTTATTTTCAAGAAGGCAGACGACTCGCACAACAGAAGCGTTTGGTGGAATCTTTAACCGCACACTATATTATTTGCGGCTTCGGTCGCACGGGGCGACAGATCGCTTTGGAATTTCAGGCTGAAGGGATTCAATTTGTCACCATCGACTCCCAACTGGAACAGGTGCAAGAGGCGCAACAGCTAGGTTATACTGCCGTTCAAGGCGATGCCACCCTAGATGAAACTCTGTTAAAGGTAGGAATCGATCGAGCAGTTTGTTTGGTGGCGGCGTTACCTTCAGATGCCGAAAATCTTTATACCGTCCTGTCGGCGAAAACCCTCAACCCCGAAATTCGCGCGATCGCGCGGGCTAGTACAGAAGAAGCCTTACAAAAGCTGCAACGGGCTGGGGCCGATGCGGTAGTCTCTCCCTACATTACTGGGGGCAGAAGGATGGCAGCGGCGGCCCTCAGACCGCAAGTAATGGATTTTGTCGATGGCATTCTCACTGGCACCGATCGATCTTTTTACATGGAAGAATTCTCTCTCGATGTCGAAACTTGTCCGGTAGTCGGGCAAACCATCAGAGAAGCTAGATTGCGATCGCAATCTGGGGCGCTGGTGCTAGCTATTCGTCGGGGTGACGGTACTTTGATTGCCGGGCCGACTGGTGAAACTCAATTGCTGCCAGGAGACGCGCTGATTTGCATGGGAACCCCAGAACAATTGCGATCGCTCAATCGTATTCTCCTACCAATTCGCACTCGATCGCCGCGATTACCCAAACACACCTAACCTGAGTTCGGAGTTCCGTCAGATTAGGGAATGAGGGCTTTCAAGGCTGAGAATGCAATCCCTGTAAGATCTGCTCCAAAACCCAGGAAAGACGATCGAGAACTTCCTGATTTTGAAAGCGTAAAACGCGATCGCCGTCAGCTTGGAGTTGTTCTGTTCTAGCCATATCATATTCGACTTGGCGATCGTGGATTTCTCCATCTAATTCAACTATCAGTCGGTATTCCGGGCAGTAGAAATCAACGATAAATCGACCTATTGGATGCTGGCGGCGAAACTTCAATCCGTGGAGTTTCCGATTCCGCAAATGCTGCCAAAGGATTTGTTCGGCTGGGGTGAGATTTTGCCGCAGATTTCGGGCGTTTAATTCGATTTCCGGTGTGCTGCCGCGAATTCTACTGGTAGTTTTCTCCAAGGGTTAGCCTCTCAATCCATTTGTTCTGAGAGTACCCATTCTTGTCCCCCTTCTCCCAAGCCTGGGAGAAGGGGTTAGGGGATGAGGGCTGGCAGGCGATCGAGCCAAGAGTTGAAGGCGCAATCGGCTTGGAGCTACTGAAAGGTTGAAGTCTGCGATCGAGAAATCTGCCCTCACCCCCGGCCCCTCTCCCAACGGTGGGAGAGGGGAGCAAGAGTGAGTTTTTCGGCTCAGGGACGTTCTTGGCACTCTCCTGCTTGGAAACTGAACCTTCTTGTCCCCCTTCTCCCACGCTGGGAGAAGGGGTTAGGGGATGAGGGCTACTTGGGTGATTTCCGATGATTTCGCAACAGCCAAACCAGCACCCCACCTGTAATTGCTCCCCAAGTGGCACCGTCCACCGCACCACCCATAGCACCAGCCACAGCATCGCCCACAGCACCGACCGCAGCACTGTTCGTAGCATAATCAACAGCACTGCCCACAGCACCGCCCACAGCATTCGCCAATACCCACTGCCAAGCACGGCCAACTAGCCGTCGCAGGACTAGCCATTGCACGATCCCAAGCCCGAACCCAAGCACAGCACCGTACACAGCAGCACTGGATACAGCACTGGATACAGCCCAGAACACAGTATTGCTCGCAGCAATAGCCACACCATTCGCCAACACCCACCACCCGAATAAACGCCATCCCACCTGCTTACTTTTACCCTGTACTCCTAGAGTAGGAGACGGTTGCACTAACGGCGGATCGGGAACTTCCTGAAGATACTGAGGCGGTACAGGTGGCGGCGGAAATTGCACCTCTTGAGGATCTGATGACGGCTTCGTCGGTGGTAATGGCGACGACGGCATTTTCGTAGGCGGTGGTGACGTTTCTGTTGGGGTATACCCCCCTGGATACTGCTGCAAACCAATAGCTACCACCCTCAAATCCAATTCCCCAAACCGCAGATTACTACCTTGGTGCAGTGCCACCTCTCCCGTCAGCAGTCGTACCCCATCAACCATAGGCGGGTTATTCTGACTCAAAGAACGCAGGTAAAAACGCTGCTGTTGGGCATTAAAAAAGATTTCTGCTTGCAACCTCGATACCGTTGACTCTGATAACACCAGATCGCACGTTGCCGGATCGCGCCCCATCCGAAAAGTCCCAGGATTCTTAGTTAGTTGATTTTCTGCAATTACTACCCTTTTAGGCTGTCCCGCTTCTACCCACTCTAAAGTCAGTTCGGAAATGGAAGTAGTTGCAGGTCGAACAACTGTTGCAGGTATGGCCGATCGCAACTCTGACAAAACTTCAATCGCTGACTTATAGCGTTGCCGGAAATCATAGCGCACCATTTTGGCTAACAGATCTCCCAGCATCGGATTAACTTGTACCCGATCGCGCCAAATAATTTCTGCCGTATCGGGATCTTCTAGCAGTTCGTGAGGCATTAACCCAGTTAAAGCTTGAATGCCAACTATTCCTACAGCATAAACATCGCTACTCAATCTAGGGATGCCCCGACTTTGTTCGCTGGGCATATAACCAGGGGTACCAATTCCTACGGTCAATTGGCTTTGTCCTTGCGTATTTACCTTAGTTACAGCGATCTCTTTGACTGCCCCAAAGTCAATTAAAACGATCTTGCCATCGCTCTTGCGTCTGATTAAATTGGGAGGTTTGATATCTCGATGAATTACATTGTGTTCGTGGACAAAAGATAAAGGTTCGAGAATACTTTGCAACAAGGCAATGGCATAAGATTCGCTCAACCGCTTACCAGGAGTGAGTTCGTCACTTAAAGGATAGCCCTCAACCAACTGTTGAACCAGAAAAAATTCTTGCTTTTCCTCAAAATAAGCCAATAGTTGAGGAATTTGAGCGTGAGCGCCTAGCTGCTGCAAAACTTGGGCTTCGGAGTCGAATAAGCGCCTAGCCACTTGCAAAGTGTGAGGATCGTTAGCAAATGGTTTCAAGTGCTTAACCACGCATTTAGGACTACCTGGAAGCTTAGTATCTTCAGCAATGTAAGTTTCACCGAAGCCCCCAGCACCCAAATTGTCAGTGATTCGGTAACGCCTGTCTAGTAACTCTCCCAACATAATGGCGATCGCCCACTATAGCTTTAACTATATTTGTTTGAGTAGTTTAATTCAGTTTAGAGGATTTAGAGGAAAAATTTCTTGTCCTGCTGTTCCCAACTCTAGGGGAAGGGGTTAGCGAATGAGGACTGGCTTAGTAGTCGATCGCCTATTTTAGCTTTTCCACTCGTATCGTCGTTATACCTAGATTGACACTTGAGATTATTGTCAATACAATGTAAATACATAAAATCAATTCATAAAGTAGTCATGGCAACCCTTGAGAAACGAGAAAAAGCGAGACGTTCTGAAGTTGTCAATCTCAGAATTGAGCCAAATCAGCGCGATCTGATAGATACCGCTGCTGCACTTTGCGGTAAGACTCGCAGTGCTTTTATGCTAGATGCTGCATACCAAGCCGCTGAAGAGACTTTGTTAGATCGAAGAGTATTTGCGCTGAACGAAGAACAATGGCAAGCCTTCAATCAGGCTCTTGACAATCCTCCCGCGAAAAACGAAAAGCTAGCTAAATTGCTGGCGACAAAAAGCCCTTGGGAATGACATATACTCCACCAACCCCTTTACAGCCGGAACACAATCTAGAATTATTCGATTGTGGCGAGCCAACTCTGAATCGGTGGTTAAAGGAACGCGCTCGCGACAGCGAAGGTGCTGGTGCTGCAAGAACTTACATTGTCTGCTGGGACTCACAAGTAGTGGGATATTACTGTTTAGCTACTGGTAGCACTATTCGTTCGCAGGCTCCGGGAAAAATAAAAAGAAATATGCCCGATCCAATACCAGTTATGGTTTTAGGTAGACTGGGGGTTGACATAAACCACCAAAGTCAAGGCATTGGCATGGGTTTGGTAAAAGATGCTGTCATACGTACCTGGCAAGCATCAGAAATTGTAGGAGTTAGGGCAATTTTAGTTCGCGCCTTGAATGGGAAGGTGAAACAATTTTATGAAGAGAAGTGCGGTTTTGTTTCTTCTCCATCTCATCCCTTAAAGCTGATGGTAACGCTGGCAGATGTGAAAAATAGCCTAAAATTTTAACCCTCCTGCTACCTACTGGGTTCTTTCAAGGGTGAGACTTAAAACCCAAAAAATCTTGTCAAAATGGTATAAGTTGGGGAAATTTATCGAAAACCTCTAGCTCCAACTGGTAGTCAACCACGATGAAAATAGCGATCGCTCAACTCAATCCTACTATCGGCGATCTAGCTGGCAACGCCGCCCAAATTATTGATGCTGCCCAACAAGCAGTAGCGCAAGGGGCTAATTTGCTACTCACGCCGGAACTCTCCTTATGCGGTTATCCGCCGCGAGATTTGTTGCTCGATCCTAGCTTTGTCGAAGCCATGGCAAATATCCTACAGCAATTAGCTGTGGATTTGCCCCCTCAAATTCACGTCTTAGTAGGAACGGTAGAACCAAATCCTAGTGCTAGCTTATCTGGCGGCAAACCGCTATTTAATGCCATGGCATTGCTTTGGGAAGGCAGAGTGCGGCAAATGTTTCACAAACGGCTGTTGCCTACTTATGATGTCTTCGATGAAGATCGTTATTTTGAGCCAGCTAGAGTCAGTTATTCTTTAACTATTAAACTTCAGGAAGAAAAGACAAAAACGTTACTAACCCCTTATTTTATTGGCGTGACGATTTGCGAAGATCTATGGAATGAAGAAAACTTTTGGGGCAAGCGCAGTTATGCCGAAAATCCCCTCGCAGATCTAGCCCAACAAGGGGTAGATTTAATCGTCAATCTTTCCGCTTCGCCCTATAGCGTCGGCAAACATAAATTGCGGGAAGAAATGTTAAAACATAGTGCTAGTTACTATCATATTCCAATGATTTACGCCAATCAGATTGGCGGGAATGACGATCTGATTTTTGATGGCTCTAGTTTTGCGGTTAACCGCGATGGCGAAGTGGTAAGTCGCGCCCAGGCGTTCCAGTCAGATTTAATCGTAGTAGAATTTGATAAAGAAACGCGGAATTTATCATCCCAATTTTTAGTAGAATTACCAACCACTGAAGAAGAAGAGATTTGGAATGCTTTAGTATTAGGGGTGGGGGATTACGCTAGAAAATGTGGGTTTTCTAAAGTAATTATTGGTTTGAGCGGTGGGATAGATTCAGCTTTAGTATCAGCGATCGCAGCAGCGGCTTTGGGCCAAGAAAACGTTCTGGGAATATTGATGCCTTCTCCTTACAGTTCCGACCATTCGGTAAAGGATGCGTTGGCGCTAGCGGAAAATTTGGGGATTAAAACTCATACCATCCCGATTGGCGAATTAATGCAAGCTTACGATCGCTCTTTAGAACTGCTATTTGCTGGTACCGAATTTGGCATTGCCGAGGAAAATCTGCAATCGCGGATTCGGGGTAATTTATTAATGGCGATCGCGAACAAATTTGGTCATCTACTGCTTTCTACTGGCAACAAATCAGAAATGGCAGTCGGTTACTGTACGCTTTATGGCGATATGAATGGCGGATTAGCTGCGATCGCAGATGTGCCGAAAACGCGAGTTTATTCTCTTTGTCGGTGGCTGAATCAAAGCGGAAAAGAAATTATTCCCGATCGCATTTTGACCAAAGAACCTAGCGCCGAACTCAAACCCGATCAAGTCGATCGAGACTCTCTGCCAGCTTATGAAATTCTCGATGATATCTTGCAACGCTTGATTTCCGAACATCAGTCGCCCGATGAAATAGTAGCTGCTGGTCATGCGCCAGAAATAGTAGATAAAGTAGTAAAACTAGTATCGAGGGCAGAATTTAAGCGCAAGCAAGCACCTCCAGGTTTAAAGATTACCGATCGCGCTTTTGGTACTGGTTGGCGAATGCCGATCGCTAGTCGCTGGATTGGTAAGTCTTCAGTAGAAAAGAGAGTCGAGCAAAATGACAACAGTAACTGAATCCGATATTAAGGAATTAAAAGACCTCATTCTAGCTTTTCGAGAAGATGTCGATCGTCGCTTTGAACAGGTAGACGCTCGCTTTGAACAGATAGATAGTCGCTTTGATGAGGTAAAGGTAGAGCTTAATGGCATAGATAAGCGCCTAACAGTCATTGAGAATCGTCTGGAAGACTGGAAACCTGCTATGTCGAAAATTTCTGACTTAGCCGAAAAAGTTGGGGAGTTGAAAAACTGGAAACAAATTGGATTAGTATTTGTTACCGCCGTCATCAGTTCCATATTTAGCGGCACGATTGGCGGTGTAATTGGGTGGTTAATTAGAAGTGGAAAAGCTTAAGTACCATCTGCATTTTAAGCATTAAAAGCTTACAACGATTGGTTTTCTTTGTCGTGCTTGGTATCCTTACCTGTCTCTTTGGAGAAACACGATACTAATCCAAAGTTTACGCCGAGTACAACAAATAAACAACCAAGGCTTTTAATATTTCACGTCTTTTCATGGCTTAATAGTTAAATTAAAACGGTTAATTTAAATGTTTGGCAAAACTATACTATATCGAAAGTCTGCGTATTAACCACTTTGATAACTTTTTATAATTAAAATTTGTGTGGCTCCGTAAAAGTGGATCTTTTTCTCAATAATTTTGGCTGATTCTCACTATTATTGAGAACGTTATCATTTATTCTACGAAAATAGGTCGTTTGGGCTATTGAAAAATTGTAATTTTTTAGTTATAGTAGAAATAATTATAATCAAAAGGTGGCTTTTTGCTAAGCGATCGCAGGTCACAACCATTTTGTTAGCAGATATCGATCGTGGTCAACAAATCCTGCTTTCCGATAGACAGCCTGAGCATTAGTATTTTGGCGCTCTACCTCTAGATGTAAAGCTTGGATGCCTCGATCTCGACAAATTTCCTCAGCAAATAGTAAAGCCTGCTTGCCGATTCCTTGTCTTCGGTACTTTTTCTGAATATAGAGTTCATCGACGAAAGCATCCCGCCCACCATACTCTAGGCTGAAACCAAAGGTCACAACTAGATAGCCAACGATCTCTGCATTTACCCACATCAGGTAAATTTGTCCGTAAGAGTCATTACCTAAAATGAGTGGCAATGCCGAACGCGCTCTCTGTTCCTCAAAAGGCGAGCGATCGTGGGCGTAAAGTTCGCGCATCAACTCGATAAGCGTCTCGATGTTTGAAGCAGATGCAAGCTGGAAAACTGGTTCCATACTAGAAGCTTATCAATAATTCCTATTAGCGATCGAGCCTCTGCATCTCATCGACAACAAGACTTACGCAGCAACACTATTGATGGTGGTGGCGGTGCTAACGGCAGCGCTTTAGCGTAGCCATGCCGCAGGCTTTAAACACTCTACATTTGGAGGCTTTGCGTAAGTTCTAGACAAGGTAATTATTTTAGATATAGCATTTGTCAATTGAGTGCATTGCATTCTTGTGGGCTAGTCTTATAGCCTACCCCAGTCGCAACACCCCAAAAGAAATAAAGCATAAAAAAAGACAGATTTGCTAGCAAGCTCTGAGATATTCTAAGAAGAACGTAAGTTGTACGCAAACCGATCGAACATGAAACTGGCAGCACGAGTGAGTCTGGTGACTCCTTCCTTGACGCTAGAAATTACCGCCAAAGCCAAGGCTTTGAAAGCCAAAGGCATCGATATCTGTAGCTTTACTGCTGGAGAACCAGATTTTGACACTCCAGAGCATATAAAAGCCGCCGCCAAGAAAGCTTTAGACGAAGGGAAAACTAAGTACGGTCCTGCCGCTGGCGAACCAAAACTGCGAGAAGCGATCGCCAATAAACTCCGCACCGAGAATGGCTTAGACTATCAAGCAGCCAATATTATAGTTACCAACGGCGGCAAGCATTCCCTGTTTAACTTAATGCTGGCACTGCTCGATCCAGGAGACGAAGTAATTATCCCCGCGCCCTACTGGTTGAGCTATCCAGAGATGGTAAAACTAGCTGGCGGCCATCCCGTTATCGTTCAGACAGATGCTAGCAGCGGCTACAAAATTACCCCAAAGCAACTGCGTCAAGCCGTCACCCCTCGATCGCGCTTGCTGGTTTTTAACTCTCCCTCTAATCCCACGGGGGTAGTCTATTCCCCAGCGGAAATTCAAGCTTTGGCAGAAGTAGTAGTAGAAAAAGATCTACTAGTAGTCTCAGATGAAATCTACGAGAAGATCCTTTACGGCAAGGCGCAACACGTCAGCATCGGTTCTTTGGGTCCTGAGATTTTTGCTCGCACCATCATCAGTCATGGATTTGCCAAAGGATACTCCATGACGGGCTGGCGGATCGGCTATCTGGCAGGGGCCAAAGAGTTAATTCAAGCAGTAACGACCATTCAGGGTCACAGTACCTCGAACGTGTGTACCTTTGCTCAGTATGGAGCGATCGCTGCCCTGGAAGGTTCTCAAGATTGCGTCGAATCAATGCGCCAAGCTTTTGCCCAAAGGCGAGATGCCATGTTAGAACGGCTCAACGCTATCGGGGGCTTAACCTGCGCTCGACCGGATGGAGCCTTCTACGTGTTTATCGACATCAGTAAAACTGGTTTGACCTCTTTAGAATTTTGCGATCGCCTCTTAGAAACTCAGCAAGTAGCCGCCATTCCTGGGATTGCCTTCGGGGCTGACGACCACATTCGCCTGTCTTACGCCACAGACATGGAATCGATTAACAAAGGCATGGAGCGACTCGATCGATTCGTCCGAAGTTTGTTTTAGGGCATAGGGCATAGGGCATGGGGCATAGGGCGCGGGGTCTGAGTTGAAAATTCTCCCCATCTCCCTACACCTCCCGAACGGTTCCGCCATGAACCTTAGCCATCGTCTCGGCGATTTCTTTAGAAATAAACTTGTTTGCCCGCTCTATTCCTGGCTGAAATTGGCCAGTCGCATTGAGATAATGAGTAAACACGCCGACTTGTTTGTAAACTATCCACATGGTAGATCCCTCCTAGCCCCCCTTTAAAAGCGGATGCAAGCGTGGCGAGGGGTTCCTCGCCATACAGCTTGCACCAAGCAGGGGGGGATTCTTAAGAAGCCAGCTTGAAAGCTTCGATAAACAAACTATAAGTCAAGCCCAGTTTGAGCGCGTTCAAAATTTCTGCTAACAGCGATCGCCTAGAAACACCTACAGCCGCGTTAATGGGTTGTCGATTCCGCCCGTAAACGAATCGGCTGACTAATTCGCTCAAGAGCAGCAAGATTCCAGCCCCAACTAAATCCCACTCGGCCGTTTGTCCCGCTTCAGTGGGAATTGCTGTTCCCAGGAAAAAACCAAACAGCCAGCTTAACAAAATTACTGACATTCGCCGCCAGGGATTGTTATACCATCGTCCAAACCTTTCTAAAAGCAAATCGAACAGATTGTTCAGGCGGGTGTTTTGCATGAAAATTTACCTTTAACGCTCCAACTGGATCGCAAAGTTACTACCGAGTTGCGACCCAAAATCCTTCGCCACTCGTTCAATTTTATCGAGTTGTTGGTTATCTGGCAGAGTTAATCCCAGCGTTAATCGTAAATAATTATCTTCGCGGGATTTGGACGCACAAAAACATCAAGATTTTCCCGTTGGATGGTCAATCCGACGATGTAACCTGCCAAAATCTCCTTGGCTTTTTCTAGATCTTGTTGAGATTCGCCAGTAGCCGTGACGATCGCCAGTGCAACTATAAGCTGCTAATAAAGCCCAAGAAAATCTTCCTGAAAATCCCCCATTATTCCCATAAATGCAGCGCGATTTCGCCCAAGATTTTACTGTTCTTAGCAGCAGGCAAAACAAATTAAAATCTATATGACTTTTAACTAACTGTGCGATTAAATCCGATGCCCAGCAGCCAATTACCGACTTTAAATTCGGTTTGGGACGTTCCACTGGCAGTCCGTCCGAGGTCGTGATAAATCTCTCCAGTCCAGCATCAATTCTTGCTGAACGTCATCTGGATAAATTTGATAGGTGTAATTTATTGTCAACATATATCTACGTTAGCAAAAATTACAGGCTACGATAAATATATATTGTCTGGCTCCGTACCTGCGTCAGACCCGCCTATCAGGAGAGACGCTCATTGACAGCAATCGAGCGCGTTGTTCTCTCGGCGGACAAGCTAAATTATGAAGTATGAATGATAAATTATCAGCGATAATGTGCGGATAATTTTCGATAGGAGGGCGATCGCATCGCTATTAGCGTCACCAGCAATCCGATGAATCCAGTTAAAGTAAATAGCAGGGCAATTCCTCGATTTGCTCCCGTCCCGAACCAACTACCGATGAGATTCACGCCCGCCCCCGTAGTCATAAAGGGTATGAAGATGAATTGAGCTATAGGTCCGATGGCGAAAGCTGTCAGCGGGGATGCAGCTTGCTCGATGCTTTGGGCAAAGCCGAAAACTCGCCCCTGACGTTCCAAGGGGATTACTGCTTGTAAAATCGTCTGCTCTGAGGCTTCCACCACTGGAATCAAGCATAGATAAATAAACAGCCCGATCGCTAGGGGCGCGATCGAGGACTGAACCGTAAAGCCAGCCGCGATCGTCCACATGACGATGTTGCACAGAAACAGCGTTCGCAGCGGTTTTTTTCCTAAGCCTTTTCTGGCAACTACTAAACCCCCGACAATAAACCCCAAACTCAAGAAGCCCCACAAAACTCCCCAAACTTGCACCGACATCAGGGACAATCCATAGGCATCCATCAGAGACATAAAGACTCCCCCAAAGAAGTTGTTGAAGCAATTGAAGAAAATCAGTCCGAACAATCCGGGGACGAGATGGATGGCTCGAATCGTGCCGCGAACGTCAATACGATCGGTATGGGTTTCAGTCCGAACGATTTTCTTTTCATGAATCGATAAGGTGCTGAGGTGGACGATCGCTAGCAAAGTTAGTCCGATCGCTAAAATTATCATCCAATAGACACCGAGAAATCCGATCGCCAGTCCGCTAAAAATCGAAGCTGCGAGGAAGGCGACCCCAGCAACAGTACCCACTAGGCCGTTAGCTCGATCGCGTTTGTCTTCGGGAATTAAAATTGTTACCAAAGTCGGCAGGGCGATCGTGCGAATGTTTCCGGCGATCGCTCCTACCAGTGCCAGGACGATAAATCCCCACAGCATTGGGCTGGAATCATCGGTAAAGGCAGAGGCAGGATTTGAAACCAAGATCGTGTAGCTGAGAACGTACAAAAAGAGCGAACAGATACTGGAAAGCATCATCGCTGTTTTCTTTTTGTAGCGATCGACTAGAGAGCCGAGGAAAAATCCAGAGATGGCGACGGTGACGAGATACACGCCGGCCATGACCGAGGTGGCAAGCACTGACTTGGTTTGCAGGTACACCCAATACGTGACGGCAAACCAAACAAACGAGTTGGTCATCGAAGCCACTAAAGAGTTGGCTAAAACGGCGTAAAAAGTTTTCATCGGATAACAGAAGAAAGGCAGATGGCAAGAGGCAGGAGGGAAGACGATCGATTTTTGGCCAAAACTCCGTCCCCTGTCCTAGTGCTAAGCGTAGTAACGTAAATTCGGAGCCACGATTTAAGATGTAGAGTCAAAATTTTGGGCTGCATCGAATTGAAAAGTGCAGCAACCGATTATTTAGCAAAGCTTTTTGGCATTTAACCATAAAGTTAATTATATAAAGATCTCCCCATTTTGTCAATACAAATGTTCTAGTTTGCCCTAGAGCGATCGGGGTAATTGCGAATTGCGAATTGCGAATTGACAATTGTTTTGGTCACGAATCGCTTTGATGTGGACGAAAGCGATCGGCTACTCGTTCGCTCAAACCAACCACGACGACGTACAGCACGGGGACTACAAACAGCGACAGGAAAGTAGCAATCAACATCCCACCAAATACTGCCGTTCCCAGAGATTGACGGCTTCCGGCTCCAGCCCCAGTCGCGATCGCTAACGGAAAAATGCCCACTAGAGTTGAAATTGCCGTCATCAAAATCGGTCGCAGTCGTTCCTGAGAGGCTTCTATTGCTGCTTTAGCGAGCGAGAACCCCTGCTGCTGCCGCAACTGATTGGCAAACTCGACGATCAAAATCGAGTTTTTGCTGGCCAGTCCGATCAACATTACCAGCCCCACCTGACAGTAGACATCATTTTCTAAACCCCGCAGCGATTGCGCCAGCAGCGCCCCCAAAATCGCCAGGGGTACTGCGAGCATGATGACAAACGGGTCGATGAAATTCTCGTACTGCGCTGCTAGCACCAGAAATACTAGCAGCAAGCCCAAGCCAAAAATCAGCGGTGCTTGCCCGCCCGATTCGATTTCCTCCAAAGATGTCCCCGACCATTCGTAAGAAAAGCCGCGCGGTAGCACTTGGGCGGCGACTCTTTCCATGGCTGCGATCGCATTCCCGGAACTATAGCCAGGAGCGGCATTACCGTTGATCTCGATCGCCCGAAATAGATTGAAATGGTTGATGGTTTGGGCGCTAGTAGCAGAGGTCACGCGCACCAAATTGCTAATGGGAATCATCCGATTTTGGCCGGAACGGACGTACAACTGTCCTAAATTGGTGGGTTGGGTGCGAAATGCTTGGTCTGCTTGGACGTAAACGCGATAGTTGCGCTGTCCTAGAGTGAAGTCGTTGACGTAACGAGAACCTAAAGCTGTTTCCAGGGTGCTAAAAATATCGTCTACATTTACCTGAAGGGCTTCGGCCGCATCCCGATTGACTTCGATTTCCAGTTGTGGCGTATTGGCAGCAAAAGTGGTCAGAACTTGTTGCAATCCTGGAGTTTGATTGGCTTGTCCCAACAATTTGCCAGCGGTTGCCACCAGCGCGTTCAAGTCGTCATTGTTGCTGCGATCTTGCAACTGAAAACTAAACCCCCCTAAAGTTCCCAATCCCTGAATGGCAGGTGGATTGAAGGGAAAAACGCGAGCTTCTGGAATCGAGAGAAGTTTTCCGGCCAGTTGGCCCGTAATCGCTTGCACCGATTGCCCGCTGCCGCGCCGTTCCGACCAAGGTTTGAGGTTGACAAAAACTATGCCGCTATTAGCTGTAGGCCCGGCAATCCCAAACCCGCCCACGGCAAAGGTGGCTTTAATTTCGGGAACCTGAAGCAATTCTCGTTCCACCTGACGCAATACTTTATCGGTGTAGTTGAGCGAAACCCCTTCCGGTGCTTGCACCACGGTAATGAAGTAGCCTTGATCTTCATCGGGAAGAAAGGCTCCTGGCACTCGGACGTACAGCAGGGCAGTCAACCCCAGCGCCACCACAAATAATCCCAGAACGAGGCTTTTGACGCGCATCAACCAACCGAGCGATCGCCGATACCGTTCTCGCGACCAATCGAAGCCCCGATTGAATGCCTGGAACAGTCGCCCTAAAATGCCTCCTGTCATTTGTCCTGGTCGCAGCAACAGGGCAGACAGGGCTGGAGTCAAAGTCAGCGCCAGGAAGGTAGAAACGGCGATCGAAAACGCAATCGTCAAAGCAAACTGGCGATACAGCGCCCCAGTCGTGCCGGGAAAAAATGCTACAGGGACGAATACTGCCATCAGCACCAGGGAAGTAGCAATCACCGCGCTCCCCAATTCTCGCATCGCTTGAATCGATGCTTGTTTGGGTGTCATCCCCTGTTCGTTAATCAAGCGGGTGATGTCTTCTACAATAACGATCGCATCATCTACTACCATCCCCGTCGCCAGGGTTAAACCAAACAAAGTTAAGGTGTTGATGGAAAATCCAAAGATCCGCACGAAGATGAACGTCCCGATTAAAGAAGCCGGAATCGTAATCGATGGGATTAAAGTCGTGCGCCAATCTTGCAGGAAGATGAAGATAATTAAGATTACAAGTGCGATCGCCATTATCAACGTCACCAGCACTTCTTCTAACGACGCTTCCACAAACGCCGTCGAGTCAAAGGCAGTTTCGTACTGAATACCGGGCGGAAAGTTCTTCGATAAGTTATCCAGTTCTGACCGTACCGCCTGTGCTACCTGGAGGGCATTGCTGCCTGGAAGTTGAGAAATTCCCAACCCCACGGCATCTTGTCCCCGAAACCTCAAGATCGAACTGTAATCTTCTGCCCCCAATTCAGCCCGGCCGACATCGCGCAGTTTAATTAAAGTGCCGTTGTCTTCGGTTCGCAACACGATGTTTTCAAATTCTGTTGGTTCTCGCAGCCGACTGATGGCCCGCAAGTCAATTTGATATTCTTGGCTGCTGGGAATTGGTGGTTGTCCCAATCGTCCCGCGCCTACCTGCAAGTTTTGGCGATTGAGCGCCCCCACGACATCATCGAAAGTTAAATTGCGGGCCGCCAGCTTTTGGGGGTCGAGCCACAGCCGCATGGCATACTGGCGCTGTCCGAAAATCTGGACGTTGCCCACCCCATCGATCCGTCGCAGGGCATCGACTACATAAGTATCGAGGTAATTGCTCAAAAATAGCGGATCGTAGGCTTTATTTTCAGAGTAGATGCCGATCGCCATTAAAAAACCGCTGCTTTCTTTGTTTACCGTCACTCCAGTTCGCTGCACGGCTTCGGGCAACCGGGGCGTAGCGGTCGAAACCCGGTTTTGCACGTCCACCGCTGCTAGGTCAACATTGCGGTTGGGAGCAAAGGTGACGTTGATGGAACTAGTGCCGCTATTGCTGCTGCTGGAAGACAAATAGCGCATTCCTTCTACCCCGTTGATTTCCCGCTCCAGCACGTTGGTGATGGTACTTTCCACCACTTCGGCACTAGCCCCGGTGTAATTGGCTGTTACTGTCACCTGGGGCGGCGTGATTTCCGGATATTGGGCGATCGGCAGAGTAGGAATGCTTACGACCCCCAAAAGCAAGACTATGAATGCTGCAACGATCGAAAAAACAGGTCGTTGAATGAAGAAATTAGAAAACATAGATTCTGTCCAGCAACAGTAGCAACCCTAAGTGCCCGGAGATTTTAGAATCAGAAGGCAGAACAGAACAAAATGTCTCCCTTCGATCGCAGTTGGCATTTCTATATGTTTGTGGAATAGCCTACCTTAGCTGTACGGAAGCGGGGCAGATGATTGAAAGAGGCTTTAACTAGGGTAGCTTTTCAGCCCTTAATTTGGGGTATGTCCCTGGATTGATTTATCTATGCGCTACGCCCTACTCGGATAGAGCGTTGCCATCCCTTGTGGCTCGTGGCTGTATTTGCCGCTGTGTTGGGAATTGCCAATGTCTCTTACCTATGCCATTTTGTCGATTTTAGTTAGTGCCCCCAGCAGCGGCTACGACCTGGCCAAGCGGTTTAACCCTTCGGTGGAAGGGTCGGTTGGTTTTTTCTGGAGTGCCAGTTTCCAACAGATTTACCGCGAACTCAACTGCTTAGAAGAAAAGCAATGGTTGCAAGCGGAAGCGGTGCAGCAGGAAAATCGCCCCGACAAACGAATTTATGCAGTAACGGCGCTGGGCAAACAGCAATTGTGTCAATGGATAGCGGAACCAGAAGAGATGGCAGCGATCGAAGATGAATTGCTAGTGAAACTTTATGCAGGGCATTTGGTGCCTATCCAGACTATAACGACTAAGCTAGAGGCGCATCGCCAGCAACACCAGCAGCGATTAGGCATCTATCAAGAAATTAAAAACCAGCACTTCAAAAACCCGCAAGCGCTATCGGAAACCCACAAGTTTCAATACCTCACGCTGTTGCGCGGCATTCACTACGAAACTGGGTGGTTACAATGGTGCGATGAAATTATGCTGTTGCTGGAATAGGTAGGCGATCGTTTTATGGTAAACGATCTCAAATCAGGCGGCGATCGCGGTTAATAAAGAGAGGAGTAACAAAGGAGAAATTCATGAGTGCAGCCAAAATTCTTGCCTTTGCCGGAAGTGCCCGCCAAGATTCTTGGAACAAGAAACTGGTGAAAATTGCTGTAGAAGGAGCCAAAGCCGCAGGTGCAGAAGTTACGTATCTAGATTTCCGGGATCTGCCCCTACCGCTTTACGATGGGGATTTGGAGGAAGCTAAGGGCTTGCCAGACAACGCTCGCCAACTCAAGGCGCTGATGAAAGCCCATCAGGGATTCTTAATTGCTTGCCCGGAGTACAACAGTTCGATTACGCCGCTGCTGAAAAATGCGATCGATTGGGCATCTCGTCCCGAACCGAACGAACCTCCACTGGCCTGTTTCCAAGGGAAGGTGGCCGCCTTGATGAGTGCTTCCCCTGGAGCATTGGGAGGACTGCGGGGCTTAGTTCACGTCCGTTCCATTCTCGGCAACATTGGCGTTCTGGTGTTGCCAGACCAAAAGGCTATTAGCAACGCTTATCAGGCGTTTGATGAGAACGGCAAATTGAAAGATGAATCGCAACAAACAGCGATCGTGCAAATCGGCAACAAGCTCGCATCCGTGACTGCCAAATTGCATATTTAATCTTCAATCTGGTTTAACTAAGATCTCATACCAAATCCGGTTCTCATACCATCCATTGCTGCCCTCACCCCCTTCGGCAAGACTTCGGCGTGACACTTCGACAAGCTCAGTGCGGAGACGCTCAGTCGAACGCTCAGGGCAGCGCCCAACCCCTCTCCGTTCGCGCAGCGTGCGCTTTGCGCATTCCCCCCCTGCCCCCTTAAAAAGGGGGGTGGGAGAGGGGAGCCGCTTACAGGTGTATGTTTTTAAAAATTGTCTCTGTGAGCGATGAGGAGGGGCGAAAGAAAGCTACGTTTTCTTAGGAGATTTAGAGGCTTAGCGTCAGTCCCGCTCTAGATATCCGACTTGTTATATGGTGTTAAGTGGGATCGCGAGAAAACACTCCAGAGGGTGGGGTTGAGAGAATCTCACTATAAAGACAGCAAAATTAGGGCAGTTGGGATGGCTAATTCAGTTGTAAAAACTCAAGAAAGTTTTGAAAATTTTACTAGTCGAGTCTCCGAGCCAGATCGGATACTAGCAGCGATCGATATTGGCACGAACTCGATTCACATGGTAGTGGCGCGGATTCAACCAACTATCCCAGCTTTTACGATCGTCGGCAGAGAAAAGGATACAGTGCGATTAGGCGATCGCGAGCGACAAACTGGCTACTTGAAACCCCAAATCATGGCGCGGGCAATTGCTACCTTAAAGCGCTTTCAAGAAATTGCCAAATGTCTCAACGCCGAACAAATTATTGCCGTCGCCACCAGCGCCGTGCGGGAGGCTCCCAACGGCCGAGAATTTTTGCAGCAAGTCGCGGCTGAAACTGGTTTAGTTGTCGATTTGATCTCCGGGCAAGAAGAAGCGCGGCGGATTTACCTGGGCGTGCTGTCGGGGATGGAATTAGACGATCGCCCTCACATTATCATTGACATTGGCGGCGGTTCGACTGAGTTAGTTTTGGCAGACAGTCGAGAAGCCCGAACCCTCAGCAGTACCAAAGTGGGGGCTGTGCGGCTGACATCTGAATTTGTCACTACCGATCCGATTAGCAACTTAGAGTTTCTTTACCTCCAAGCTTTTGCTAGAGGGCAGCTAGAACGAGCGGTAGAGGACCTGCAAGCACACCTTCAACCTGGGGAAAAACCTCGGTTAATCGGTACTTCTGGGACGATCGAAACTCTAGCGGCGATCCACGCCCGCGAAAAACAAGGTATCGTGCCTTCGCCCTTGACTGGCTATCAGTTTAGTCTCAAAGATTTGCGAGAGTCGATCGATCGCTGGCGCAAACTGACTTATGCCGAACGACTGGCAATTCCAGGAATGTCGGATCGGCGATCGGAAATTATTTTAGCTGGCGCAGTCATTTTACAAGAAGCCATGACGATGCTGAAACTTGACTCTCTTACCGTTTGCGAGCGCAGCTTGCGGGAAGGAGCGATCGTAGACTGGATGCTAACTCACGGATTGATCGAAAATCGCCTGCGCTACCAAAGTTCGGTGAAAGAGCGCAGCACGATTAAAATTGCCCAAAAATATGGGGTTAATCTAGAACACAGCCAGCGGGTAGCGAAATTTGCTCTCAGTTTGTTCGAGCAAACCAAGGGAAAACTGCATAATTGGAGCGACTCAGAACGAGAACTATTGTGGGCGGGAGCGATTTTACATAACTCCGGGCACTATATCAGCCATTCATCTCATCACAAGCATTCTTACTATCTAATTCGCAACGGCGAATTGCTAGGTTATACCGAAAACGAACTCGAAATTATTGCCAATTTAGCCCGCTACCACCGCAAAAGTCCGCCGAAGAAAAAGCACTACAGCTATCAAAGCTTGGTTAGCCCCCGCGATCGCCAATTGGTGTCTCAATTAAGTGCCATGTTGCGATTGGCAGTTGCCCTCGATCGCCGTCAAATAGGTGCGATCGAACAAGTCGATTGTCAGTATTATCCCCACGCGCGAGAGTTACATTTATGGCTCCAGCCTGCTTCATTAGATGACGATTGCGGCTTAGAATTGTGGAGTTTGGATGAGAAAAAAGCCGTGTTTGAAGCAGAATACGAAGTTAAATTAGTTGCCACGCTCAAGTTTGGTGCTTGTACGACCTAATCGAAACAATGGTCAATTCGCAATTCGCAATTCGCAATTGTAGGTTGGGTTGAGCGCCAGCGAAACCCAACACCCCCAACCATTGAATGATACCAAATCCGCTTCTCATGCCACCCATTCAGCCCTCACCCCCAACCCCTCTCCCAGCTTGGGAGAGGGGAGCCGGAGTCTGGGTTAGGGAAAAGAGGTTTTGGAAACCGGATTTGGTATGAGGCGATTCGAGACTCAATTCATTTATTTGTGCTGTCAGTTCGGGAGAGAGCATACCTAACTTGCGGGTTAGTTGCTTGAGAACTAATTCTCGTCCCTCTGCCGTCCGGCCCTCAGCTAGCCCTTCAGAACGACTTTGAGATTTCACTTGTTCGATGTGTTCTAAATATATTGGAGAAGTTCTTAAACTCATCAGTAACTCCGTCTCAATAGCATGGCGATTCTGTTTGGCCTCTCGCACCTCACTACTGATTTTGCGGTCGGTTTCTACTCGACCAAAAGGTGAGAGTAAAGCTTCGAGTAAATCTTTAGCAAACTGGTCGTGAGGAAATTGGGACATGAAAGCAGTAATATCGCTTTGTTATTTTAGCCGCTTTGTCCCTATCTTCTCACCAGAGCGATCGCGACTTCTATCAAAGTGAAAACAACGACTTGTTTGTCTAATCTAAAGGCGATCGCCAGAGGTATTCTTTGAGGTTAATCTTACCTTCAGGACTAAATTTGATGCCTTCTTCTTCTAAAAGCGATCGCTGTAGTTCGTCTCCTCCATGTCGAAAATGAGAGTAAGAGATTTCACCTTTAGCATTAATAACTCGATGCCAGGGAACGTCTGAATCTAAATCTACTCTATAGAGAGCATAGCCAACTAAACGAGCCTTACCATAAAGTTGAGCTAAATCCGCTACTTGTCCGTAAGTTGCTACTTTTCCTTTCGGAATCTGACGCACTACTTGATAGATAGCGTTGTAGGAATTCACGATCGCCTCACTACTGATATGTATAGAGTTATGGTTAATCTTTCGATCGCTCCCATGCCAACACGATTAGGGCATTAACAATCGCAGCGGCGACTGGAGAACCGCCTTTACGTCCTTCGATGCGAATTTGAGGCACGTCGATATCAGCCAACGCCGCTTTTGACTCTAATACCGAAACGAAACCAACTGTAGCACCAATAACGATCGCCGGACGAACTGATGTTGAGGACAATCGATCGCATAAAGCTAACAATGCAGTTGGGGCATTACCGATAACAAAAATCGCTTCAGGGAACTGCTGCCAACATTGAATTAATCCGGTTTCTGTCAGGGTTTTTCCTGGTAAAGGTTCCGCAACTCGATCGATCGCACTAATCAAAGGATTGCCAAAAGTTTTGGTGGCTAAACTAACAATTCCTTGCTTGACCATGCTGACATCAGTAACGATCGGCGTGCAATTACAAATAGCAGCGATCGCCCGGTCGATCGCTCCCGGACTAAACTTAATTAACCGCGCAAATTCAAAGTCAGCAGTCGAGTGAATTACTCGACGAACAATAGCATATTCATCCGGGCTAAAGTCGTGGGAACCGATTTCGCGATCGATAATCGCAAAACTTTGTTCGATAATGGGATTAACCAACAAACTCATTTGACAGAATTCAGAATGCAGAATTCAATTTTTTGACTTTTGACTTTTGACTTTTGACTTGATTTGACCTATTTCTCAAAACTCTAAAACCGGCCAATCAGGTTGGCGATAATATCGAGTCATATCATCGAATTTACGGAGTTGTGCTTGCTTTACCCAGAGTTGTTGAGGCCGCTCTAACCACTGTTGATTTAACTGCGATAAAATAGATGCTAAACTCATCCGATCTAATTGCGGTCTAATCTCGCCAAAATATCCCAAAGTGACGTGAGGGGTGAAGTGATACTGCTGTTCGATCCCTAAAGCAATCAGACGAGGATTTTGATAAATAAATCGACGCAATTGCAAAATTTGCTCGTAAGCATCTCGATTTTGAGGCAACAAGCAAACAGCTAAAGCGCGAGGCATTACCATCAATCCGAAGATCTGCCAGCCAGAAGGAGCGTGGCCCTCGACTGCTTGCTGGCATTGCCCGAAACTTTGAGCGATTGCCTCCCGCAGTTGTTCTTCAAAATCTGGTTTGCTAGCAGCAAGCTCTCGGTAGGCGCTATCCCAAATCAAATCTGCCAGGGTGAGATGAAAGCTCTCTGGAGGAATTGGTACTAGCAGATTGTCATCTAACCGCTCTACGAGGTCTGCTTGCAATGCTTTCAAGTTAGCGTAAAACTCAGAATTTTCCGATTCTTCTTCCCAGGAAGGCGTAATCACAGAATAACCTGGAAAAGATACAGCTTGCCTGCTGCCATCTGGGGCTGGGGCAAACTTAGGCGACTCTTGAAGGTGGTGTACCTGAGACTCGTAAGTAGCTGGTAGAGTCAGCTTGGCCGCGCGGTTGAGGTATGTTTGGTAAGACTCGTCCAATTGTCAATTCCTTTAGTTGTGCGAATATATTATGCCAATTTACCTATATTGGGGAGAAGATGACTTTGCTATGGCAAAAGCGATCGAGTCTATCCGGCACTCAGTGGTAGATGCTAATTGGGCTAGCTTTAACTATGACAAAATAGCGGGGGATCGATCGGAGTCCATTATACAAGCTCTCGATCTAGCCATGACACCACCTTTTGGACTTGGTAGTCGTTTGGTTTGGCTTGTCGATACCACTGTTACCCAACAGTGTTCTGAAGAATTACTAGCCCAACTAGAGAGCGCCCTGCCAGCAATTCCTGAGTCATCAGTTCTATTGCTTACTAGCCGCAGCAAACCCGACGGGCGGTTGAAATCCACCAAGCTGCTGCAAAAGTCTGCTTTAGTCGAAGAATTTGCTCTCATCCCTCCTTGGAAAACTGAAGAATTGGTGCAGCGGGTAAGGCAAGCATCGGGAAAAATGAAGTTAAGACTAACTAATGATGCTGTGGAACTGTTAGCCGAGTCGGTTGGCAACGATACCAGACGGCTATTTAGCGAGTTGGAGAAGTTACAGCTTTATGCAGGTTCGTCTAGCCCAGCGCTTAACGCTAGTGCTGTAGCTAATTTAGTCGCTTGTAACACCCAAAACAGCTTGCAGCTAGCAACTGCGATCCGCGAGGGCAAGCAAGCAAAGGCTCTAGGATTAGTAACCGATCTGCATATCTTGGGGGAACCAGCTTTACGCATTGTCGCCACCCTTATCGGACAGTTTCGGACTTGGTTGCTCGTCAAGGTAGCCATAGAGTCGGGAGAAAGAGATGAAAAAGCGATCGCTACTAGTGCTGAAGTCGGCAATCCCAAACGCATTTACTTTCTGCGCCAAGAAGTCAAATCGATTTCTTCCCAACAACTCATCGCTGCCCTGCCCGTCTTGCTAGAGTTAGAAGTCAACCTCAAGCAAGGAGCCGATTCTTTATCTACCATGCAAACCAAAGCGATCGAACTTTGTCAAATTTTTCACTGAGGAGTTCAGAAGTTCAGGAGTTCAGGAGTTCAGAAGTCAGGAGTCAGATGTCAGGAGTTAAGAATGCTCTGCTCTCTCCCCATCTCCCCATCTCCCCATCTCCCCATCTTCGCCCTCTTCCCTGGAACTTCTACACCGTAAAATAATTCTTAGAGAACAGAGAACCTCTCAACCTTTCACCAATCGCTCATGACTTTCTCCCGCTCTAATTCTATTTGGCAGCGTACTTTATCTCGTTCGACTATTACAGGCGCGATCGCGATCTTTAGTCTACTTTCTGGCGTTGTCCCTTTAGTTTCTTTGAGCGATCGCTCTTTGGACTTGAATTCTTCTGCTTTGGCTCAAAGCGTTAGCAAGCCAGAGATCGAACGCTACGCCAGAACTTTGTTGCGAATCGAACCCCTGCGTCAAACTGCCTATACCAATATTAAGAAAATCCTTGGTTCCGGCCAAGTTCCCAATATTGTTTGCACTCAGCCAAATAGTATGCGATCGCTTCCGGGTGAGGCTCGTCAAATCGCGATCGACTATTGCAATCAGTCGAAAAAGATTTCTACAGAGAACGGATTGAGTCCCGCGCGTTTCAATGCCATTACTTCACAGGCACAATCTGATGCCAACTTAAGAGGGCAAATTCAAAACGAATTGCTGAAGTTGCAACAGTAATTAATTATTCGTTACGATTTATCCAAAAAATGTAGGCGATTTTTGTTAGCTTAAGTAGAGGCGCAAGTTCTCGCGTCTCTACGGGTGCAACGATATTCAAACACTAGGGAAAAAAGGATACACTATGCTTGCCCAATTAGCTGTCGGCGACGTTGTAAACCAGCAGCGTCAGTTTTTTGCTAGCGGTAAAACTAAAGATATCTCTTTTCGTCTCGAACAATTAAAGATTTTAAAGCAAGCTCTTTTAGAGAATGAACCAGCAATTAATTTAGCATTAAAAGCCGATCTAAAAAAGCCAGAATTTGAAACATTTTTGACTGAAATTGCTCTTTGCGTCAAAGAAATAGATGATACGCTGAAACATCTTAAATCTTGGACGAAGCCGATCGGAATTATTCCACCTCTCAGCCAGCTAATCTCTTCGGCTCAAATCTGTTACGAACCATTGGGTGTAGTTTTAATTATTGGAGCTTGGAATTACCCATTACAGCTAGTAATCGGGCCGTTAATTGGGGCGATCGCCGCTGGTAACTGTGCGATTCTCAAACCTTCGGAATTGGCAGAAAATACCTCTCGACTAGTAGCCGATATCGTGGAGAAAAATTTCGATCCGAGTTTTGTGGCTGCGATCGAAGGTGGCAAAGAAACCAGTCAACAACTGCTAGAAGAAAAATTCGATAAGATCTTTTTTACTGGCAGTACCGAAGTTGGCAAAATCGTCATGTCTGCCGCTGCCAAGCATCTAACGCCAGTGACTCTAGAACTGGGTGGCAAAAGTCCTTGTATAGTCGATGCTAATACCCACCTAGAATATACAGCTAAAAGAATTACTTGGGGTAAGTTTGTTAACGGCGGGCAAACTTGTGTCGCTCCCGACTATTTGCTGGTAGATCGACGGGTTAAATCAGATTTATTAGCCCGGATTAAAACTGAAATTACCAACTTTTTTGGAGATAATCCTGCTGGCAGTCCAGATTACACTCGGATTGTCAATCAAAGACATTTCAATCGCCTCAGCCAACTATTGGAGTCGGGAGAAATTATCGTCGGTGGAGAAAGTAATCTAGGCGATTTATACATTGCACCTACAGTCATCGATCGCGTTACTTGGGAACATCCAGTAATGCAAGAAGAAATTTTTGGACCGATTCTCCCAGTTATAGAATATGACGATTTAGATCGGGCGATCGCTTGGATTAATGCCAAACCAAAACCTTTGGCGCTTTATTTCTTTTCTAACGACAAACAAAAACAACAACAAGTTTTGCGATCGACTTCATCCGGCGGCGTTTGTATTAACGACACCCTCATGCACTGTGCCTTTCCGGCTTTACCGTTTGGCGGCGTAGGTGCTAGCGGCATGGGTAACTATCACGGCAAAGCTGGGTTTGATACTTTTTCCCATCAAAAAAGCATACTTAAGAAGTCTTTCTTAGTTGACTTCAATTTAAGATATGCTCCTTATAAAGATAAAATTAAAGTCCTCAAGAAGATCTTGGGAAGCAGTTGAGAGTTTTGCTCTCACCCCCATAATGTCCGCTACTTGGGAGTAGGAACTAGTTGCCCTGTCCAGTAATATGACGCATTACAATATCGAACTTGTTGTTAAGTTCGCTGAACTTTGCGTTCATTTCGCTCTCTAAACGATCGAATCTGTCCTCTAAGCGATCGAATCTGTCATTCATCTGTTCTTCTAGTACATCGATCTCGTCATACACTCGATCGAACGATAAGTTCACCTCTTTGCCTGTCAATTGGGTGGCTTCGAGCCTAGTCAAACGCCTTTCAAAGACTCTTAATTGTCGATCTATAGAGCGATCGTTAGATTCGTTAGCTTGGGACATAGCCTAGATGTAGAGTGAGATATTTCTATTCTATTAGCCCAGAGGCATTTGACGCAGACTGGGAGATAGTCGATCGCTTCTTAGCACTTAATATGGAACAGATTGACAAGCGGCTAGCAAAGTCGTAATTTAGATTGCAGAATAATAATCTAGTTAGCCTCGTATGAATCTTTAAGTAGCGTGTAGCTGTAAAGTTAGTTTAGAAGGTAGTGCGTCTGCTATGAATGGATTATTGCGAAAGCCAATGGAAAACTATCAGGGTTGCCATATTGGATGTGCTCCTGGTACTCATGCAGGTCTCACAGGAATTATTACTCGTCATGTTAAACCACGTTCGGGTGTCCTAGACATCGGTGCTCACGCTGGAGCTCTTTTGCGTCGTTTACAGGATGCTGGATTCAGCGATCTTACAGGTACTGACTTGGATACTACTCGCTTCAATTGTCCAGGCGCACAGTTTAAAAGGCTCGAACTCAATCAACCATTTTCAACTAATTTCGAGCGAAAATTTCATCTCATTACGAGCACAGATGTAATTGAACACCTCGATAACCCCCGCAACTTTCTTACTGAGAGCCGCAAACTGCTAGAAGATGACGGATGGTTGGCAATTTCATTGCCAAATGTAGCTTTTTGGGAGGGACGAGTCAAGTTTCTGCTTAAAGGAGAGTTATGGGGATTTGGAGAGAAGAATTACCGTTCACAGCGTCATATTTCTCCAATTACATTTGAGCAGATGGTTTTAATGATGCAAGAGATTGGACTTCAAGTAATTGAAGTTGGAACGGCAGGCTCTTTTGCAACGCCTTTGAGAATGGTAATAACATCTCCTGTTTGGGGTCTTCTTAAATTAATGGGTGGAAACCATGTCTTAGGTGAGTCTGCACTTTTTTTAGCAAAGAAGGTAGATCCCGATCCGGATCTCAAGCGTCCTACGCACTACCGAAATCGTTGGGAAGGTGTAGCTGACCAAATTGGAATTGATGCAGAAAAGGTCAAGTAATCCTGACTAGAAGCATGGGGTGAGGCTCTCAGGTTTGGTTGCAGTTGGGTTTCACTTCGTTTAATTGTCATGCTGTGTTCGTTCGCAGTTGGGCGATCGATTCTCGCTATCAGAAACAGGCTCAAAAAAGTTTTTTGCAAGATGCCCAAGTAACTTTAGCAGTCATGCAGCAAGATTTTCCTAACCTTTGGGATATGCACACCTTAATCGTTCATCCCAGTTATGAGAATTTGGCTCAATCTTTGGGGTTTCAGAAAACCAACGTCGATCCCAAACTGCCGATTTACTGGATGTATCAGTCAGTCGATCGCTTCCTAGCACTTAATATAAAGCAGATTGCCAAGCGATTGGCAAAGTCGTAATCCAAGTTATATGAATTCGCTAAATGTTTGCTACAGATAGTGCGTCACGAATAAATTGCCATCCCGTCAAAGAAGCGATCGCTTCTGAAGTCAAATCATTCAAAATTTTAGCTAAACTAGTTCTCAAATGCTC